>Ga0123342_1001265_pt1 | contig 42454 bp, 15 predicted proteins | sample Turbeawhitnodule_FD_89960 | JGI IMG/M metagenome (GOLD analysis project Ga0123342, IMG submission 89960) | Root nodule microbial communities of legume samples collected from Mexico - Turtle bean Mexico white nodule | ecosystem: Host-associated > Plants > Roots > Nodule | place: Mexico: Nepantla...
CCGAAAGGTTAAATATAAAAAGTAAATAAGTAAAATTAAATTAGTGATTATAGCAAAGCCCATAAGATGGGCCCAAATATACAGGTGTGTGTTTTCAAAATGTTAGGTGCAAAAAGAAAAGACACAGGTAACTCTTAAGCCCAATAAGAGAGTCTTATAAATAGAGGTTCAACTCAAGAGGTAGGGAGGATTCAATTGATCTGATGAACATAAAACTATATCTGACTTTGGCATCGGAGCGCCTTGCAGGTACACTCACCCACCCGTGAGGAGAAGAAGCCGAGAGCCCAACTCGAGAAGAAGCCGCGAGAGCCCAACCCGAGAAGAAGTCGAGAGCCCAACCCGAGAAGAAGCCGAGAGCCCAACTCGAGGAGAAGCCGAGAGAGTCCAACCCAAGTTCGGAAGATTTGTATAAGAGTTAATCTTGTCAACCTGATTCTAGTGTTCTTGGTATTTGTTGTAAGAACAATAAATAAATAAAATTCAAGAAAGTTTGAATTCCAACAATTTAATTGTGTCATGTAATTTATTTTGTGTATATTAAACAATATATTTGGTTGAGTTTGAGAGTATTCAATCATGGAAAGATTTTTTAAACTAATATTGTGATGTTACTTGTGCTAGTAGTTGAATATTTTGATTGAGTTGAAAGTTTTGAAAATATTAAATTTTCATAGTTATGTTTTTTTTATGTGATATTGTGCAATATGTATGTTATTTTTGTTAGTTCATTATAATTTGTCCAACTAATGAAAAATCATTTAGCAAATCTCAATCTAAGAGTAATAGTTTAATTTCTTATTTAAATTCATCTAACGAATTTGTTCTATGAGTAATTTATTTAAATTCCATTATATGTATGTTATTTTTGGATTGAGTTAGTGAAGTAACATATGATATGTTGAGTTAGTTTATGTTAGTTTGTAGTATTAAGCATAAGAATCAATATGATATGTTGAGTTAGTTTATGTTAGTTTGTAGTATTAAGCATAAGAATCCATTATTGAAGGAGATGTCATTGCTTCAATGACATTTTAAATCACAAATTATTATATTAGATAGTAAAAAGTGAAGAAAGAGTTCTTGTATCACTCTTAGGTATAATCAATATTAGAAATCAAAATATAAGTTAAAAGTCATACAGTAAAAATGAAAAAGTTGAATGACATGGGAAAAAAACCTACAAACATAAATTTTAAAATTTAGGATTAAAGATAGTATCATGTTCTCTTATGTGTGGTTAACTTTGACTCATTGATTGTTAATCTCCTCAATTTATCCTATAGAAATATAACTGGATGTATAAATTAATAGATGTATATCAAATGAAAGTGTATGCATAAGTGAAAAAGAAGAAATTAAACTTAGAAAGAGAGATAAGATTTTATTTCTCACTAAATCATATATAAATATATATATATATATATATATGAACATTACAATTATTTTTATATACTTTTAGGCACCATATTTTTTTAATAAAAACCTTTAAATGTTTTTTAAATGATAGAAATATTCTTTTAATTTTTTGTCAAATTGATGAATAAATATATATTATATTACTAAAAGATATTTTTCTAAATTTTTTATTTTTTCTTATTATTTCCTTTTTCATATGAAAATTTGATTTTGCTCATTCAATTTACACCAACCGATTAAAAAGACTCATCTTTGTCACCGACCATATTATCGTACCAAAGCAATAACATATTACAGCAACCAAAATAACATACCTAATCAGAGTATAGAACCGTTGATTAAATATACTTCAATCTGTAACATAATATCAGAATAACCAAATTGCAATTTTAGTCAAATGAAACAACTTGTTCCCATTCAACATCTCAACCGTTAAATAAAATATTAATATATCAAACGGTCATTAACTTAAATTTGTTTTATTAACTTAATTTTTTGTATTTACGACAAAAATCACGAAATTTCTGATAAATATTTTACATCTATAACGTAAACAATTCGTTCTTGGGTCCACCATGACAAAAACAATTTCTCACACACAAAGGCACATTGCTCCACAATATCCGTTGATAACATAACCAAAATACTTCATTTTTATATATATATATATATATATATATATATATATATATATATTACTATATGATTGCCAACTTTGAATTAGTGATTGATTAGTTTACATTATGAAAGCCCCTGTGGATAATCCAAAAGCAAGTTTCACCAGACAAAGATAAACACAGGATTTCTTCACCGATAGGACCCTTCAAAAGAGCTTAACTTGCCCTCTAACTTTATAGGATTCTATGTTTATTCTAATGGGAATGAATGAGCAAGAAAAGAAGAAAAAGTTAGATAAAATTTACACTTTGTCTAAAAGGTCAAAAAGCAGATACCCCACAAATCATCAATGGGGCCTACATTCACTCTAGGTAGAGTCATGGCAGAATTAAATCAAGGTAAAAACTTTTAGGTAAAAAAGTTCTCATTTTTTTCATGTTGGGTTGAAAAATTATGTAAGGGTGAGACTTTTTTGCCTAACCCATGTGTTTGCTAGCAATACTTGATTTTGTACAAACATGCATAAAGAGGCTTTTCACATTGGCAATGTTGAAATCTTGGGTGGTATGTGATGCACCATGGTGCAAAGGAAATAGCTAGAATACGTGAAGAATCAATTCCAGTGGGAACATTTGTTTTGCTAAAGAAGATCATCAAGACAAGTTAAGAATCAGTTTTAAACAAGCATTCTTGTCCAATGAGTCTTCTATATAAATTAAATAAACACTTTTTTTTTCCATGTAAAAATTGGTCGGATCATAGTTCAAAAAATTGTCTTTTTTTTGCTCTAACATACTATTTGTTGCTGACTAAAATTTATTAAAAACTACGTAGAATCGCGATAGTTCATTCGATAAGGTGTTTGGCTGATGAAATTTTGTGATTTCAAATAAATGATGTGATCAAAAGAATATATTGAAGAATGTGTTGCAATATTGTGCCTTCTTGTATATTTTTTCTTTGGAGGGCTTCATTGTGAAAAGTATGTACATTGTCTTCCAAAGAAGCATTTGAGATTAGTGTTGATGTTCTGGTAAGGGCACAGGTTCATTCAACTTTACAGAGTTTCTGAAGTGATGGCATCAAACCAGATCCTGAGAGAACTACAATGGGCTCAGCAAGCCATCAAATCAGAGGGCCTAAATCTGCACAGTATTTCCTTCTACCTCTCCCAACCAACTTCAGGTTGTTATCAAGAAACAGAAAACTCCATAAGCATAAACATTTCCAAGGAAGAGCTTCCATTCTTTTCCCCCCTCTTGACAACTCTAGCAGCACCAGGGAAACACAACTCCTCCTTGAGAAACTTGGAGTTCCACAAAGTTGAATGGGACTCAAAACAGGTAAGACATCTTGGCACTTTGCTGGGGAATAACCAAAATGTACAACATTTGGTTTTTAGAAGAAACAGGTTCAATGGAAAAAGCCTCTCAGACCTTTCTGACATTCTGAAGGCAAATAAAGGGATCAAAGAGATCATGCTTTCAGAATCAGGCATAGGGTCTGTTGGAGCGGGACTCATTGCTTCTGCTCTTAGGGTGAATGACAGTTTGGAGGAGCTGCAGATATGGGAAGACTCAATAGGGTCAAGAGGTGCTGAGGAGCTTTCGAAGATGATTGAAGTTAACTCAACACTAAAACTGTTGACAATTTTTGACTCAAATGCCATCACAGCTACACCTCTTATATCTGCAGTTTTGGCAAGGAACAGAAGAATGGAAGTTCATGTTTGGAGTGGGGAGAATAGGGAAAAGAGTTCCAAGGTGGTTGAGTTTGAACCTGAGAACAGCACGCTTAGAATTTACAAGCTTAACCTCTCAGGGACTTGTAGAGTTACCTGCTCTTTAGGCATGAACTTCACTGTGAAGTCCCTTGACATGACCGGAGTAAGGCTAAAATCCCGGTGTGCCAAGGAATTTAGGTTGGTTTTGGAACAAAACCAGAGCCTCAAAGAGGTAAACTTGTCTAGAACATGCCTTAAAGACAAGGGCATTGTGTATATTGCAGCAGGCCTCTTCAAGAACAGAACCCTGCAAACCTTACACCTGAATGGAAATTGGTTCAGTGGAATGGGTGTGGAGCATCTATTATGCCCTTTGAGTAGATTTTCAGCACTTCAAAGGCAAGCTAACATTACTTTGACATGTATTACTTTTGGAGGAGAAAGAACAAGAATAGGAAGGGATGGTCTAGCTGCTGTTATACAGTTTCTTATAACAAATGAAACAGTGAGGCAGTTGAGAATTCACGATGATGAGAGTTTGAGATCAGATGACTTTGTTAAAATCTTCAGGAGTTTGGAGAAGAATGCTAGCTTGAAATGCTTGTCTCTTCAAGGATGCAAACGTGTGGAGGGAGAGATATTGCTGAAGACAATTATGGAGACACTGCAGATAAATCCTTGGATTGAAGACATTGATCTCTCCAGAACACCTTTACAAAACTCTGGAAGGACTCAGCGGATTTATCAGAGATTAGGCCAGAATGAGAAGACTGAACCAGATATGGATTCTGTCAAGGACATGCCTCTCGCAGAACCCAAGAGTTGCAGAGTTTTCTTTTGTGGCCAAGAATGTGCAGGTAACGTTGAGTGTAACTTTTCATCTTTAAATAGTTTTAGTGCAAAGTAAAATGCGTAATTTTAGATACTCAAAATTAATTAATTGTTAAAAGTGAAAACCATTTCATATAAATAGATGTTAAAACTATTGATTAATTTCATGGCACACAATCTCAAAACTATGTAAGTAAAATAAGCAAGTTCATGCAACCAAATTAAGCTCCATTATTTTCATATCAACATAAGCTAATAACGAGTCAACTTGAAGCATTGTTGATAGTTTAAATTCATACTTTTCAGGCAAAACCGCACTTTGTCATTCAATATCACAAAATTTCTCTGCTTCGGCGCTTCCCTACTTGGATCAAGTCAGAACAATAGTGAACCCAGTGGAGCTGGCTGTCAAATCAGTAGGAATGAAGATAAAAACTTTCAAGGATGAGGATACAACGATTTCAATATGGAATCTTGCTGGTCATCACGAGTTTATATCTCTCCATGATCTCATGTTCCCAGGGCATGGGAGTGCATCATTTTTCATCATCATATCAAGTTTATTCAGGAAACCAAGTAACAAAGAACCAAAGAGCTCAACAGAAATTGAAGATGACCTGCAGTATTGGCTCAGGTTCATAGTTTCCAACTCTAAAAGAGCAATACAACAATGCATGCTACCAAGTGTTGCTATTGTTCTCACACACTCTGACAAAATCAACCAACCATCACAAAATTTGCAGAGCACAGTAGAGTCAATTCAGAGACTCAGAGACAAGTTTCAAGGCTTTGTTGACTTTTACCCAACTGTATTCACAGTTGATGCAAGATCATCAGCATCAGTTAGTAAACTCACTCATCATATCCGAACGACAAGCAAGACAATTCTCCAAAGAGTGCCTCGGGTTTATCAACTTTGCAATGATCTGATACAGATTTTATCAGACTGGAGATCTGAGAACTACAACAAGCCAGCCATGAAGTGGAAGGAATTTGGTGAGCTATGCCAATTGAAAGTTCCACCTTTGAGAATTCGATCAAGACATGACAACAAAGAGAAGGTAGAAATGAAGAGAAGAGCTATTGCTACCTGTCTTCATCACATTGGAGAAGTGATTTATTTTGATGAGTTAGATTTTCTAATTTTAGATTTTGAGTGGTTCTGTGGTGAAGTCCTTGGTCAGCTCATAAAGTTGAATGTTAGGAAGCAGCACTCCTCTGAAAACAATGGATTTATTAGCAGGAAGGAATTAGAAAAAATCTTAAGAGGAAGTTTGCAGAGCCCTATTCCTGGTATGGGTTCAAAGGTGTTTGAGAATTTAGACGCTAGTGACCTTGTGAGGATGATGCTAAAACTTGAACTTTGTTATGAGGAAGATCCCTCAGATCCAAATTCTCTGCTATTGATTCCTTCCATTCTTGAAGAAGGGAGAGGCAAGCCTCAGAGGTGGCAGCTAAGCATGCCAGACTGCGTTTACGCAGGACGTCATCTTGAGTGTGATGATTCAAGCCACATGTTTCTAACTCCAGGTTTCTTCCCTCGTTTACAGGAAAGAGTTGCTCTACCACACCTCTTTTTCATAAGTTTCCCTGTTTCCAATTGTTTCTTGCAACTTCTTTTTCCTGAAATTATTCCATTCACTTAATACATCTAGTGTTGATTACTTTCTGATGGTGGACGACCTAACTCAAATGAGGTTCATAGAATGCAAAAGCATAAAAAAGTAGTTTGGAAAGACATAGTTATTTGCAAACTATTTACTTTTTCTTCAAACTGCCCTTTTTTTTATCTTCACTCCTAAATCTCTAAAGCTACAATATCTAGGATTTTGGATTTTCTTGATTTTTCTCCTTTGGTGTTGCAGGTGCACCTTCACAATAGAATAAAGGCTGTCAAGGATCAGCATGGTGCAACTTACAGTCTTGAGAAGTACCTTATTTCAATCAGCATTAATGGAATCTACATAAGAGTAGAACTTGGGGGACAGTTGGGTTACTATATTGATGTCCTAGCATGCTCCACCAAAAACTTGACAGAAACTTTAAGAGTCATTCATCAAATTGTAATCCCCGCAATCCAAAGTGTTTGCCATGGGATCACCTTGACTGAGAATGTGTTAAGACCTGAATGTGTGAGAAAACTGACACCTCCTAGATACAGAAAAACTCAATTTGCTTCTCTGCAGCAACTGAAAGAAGCACTACTTTCACTTCCAGCAGAAAGCATGTATGATTATCAACACACATGGAGTCCAGTCCTAGACTCTGGTAGGCCTATTCTCCAAGATGGATTTGATTTTGCAAGAGACCTTTTATCAGATGATGACTTCCGGGAAGTGTTGCATCGAAGGTATAACGACCTTTACAGTCTTGCACAAGAACTGCAAGTTCCTCCTGAAAATAACCCTGAAGGGCAAGGTCAATCTATAACCTTAAGAGATGAAGCTGCAAGGGTTGAACCAACCTTTGGTGGCATTGCAAAAGGGGTTGAAGAAGTTTTGCAAAGACTCAAGATTATTGAGCAAGAAATCAGAGACTTGAAACAGGAAATCCAGGGGCTGAGATATTATGAACATAGACTTCTCCTTGAGCTTCATCGCAAAGTGAACCACCTTGCAACCTTCAATGTCCAGGTTGAGGAGAGGAAAGTCCCCAACATGATATATTTTGTTAGGACAGAAAACTACACAAGGAGACTGGTCACCACCATGCTTTCTGGCATGAATGCTCTTCGGCTTCACATGTTATGCGAGTTCCGGGGACAAATGCATGTTGTTGAAGATCAGATGGGATGTGAAATCATGCAAGTTGATAATGCTGCTGTGAAGTCTTTGGCTCCATACATGAAGAAGTTCATGACATTGGTAACTTTAGCTCTTAAAATAGGAGCTCACCTTGCTGCTGGAATGGGGCAAATGATACCTGACTTGAGTAAGGAGGTGGCTCACTTGGCTGGCTCTTCAGTTCTCTGTGGTGCAGCTGGGGCAAGTGCAGCTGGCGTTTTAGGTGCTGCTGCTATGGGTCGTAGAAACAGGTCCATGGAAGGTTCAAGGGACATTCAACAAGACTTAAGAGCAGCACAGCAATGGGTGGTTGATTTCTTGAGGGAGAGGAATTGTTCCTCAGGGAAGGATATTGCAGAAAAGTTTGGACTGTGGCGAGTCAGGTACAGGGACAACGGTCAAATAGCATGGATCTGCAGGAGGCACATCTATGCAAGATCTGCAGAGATAAATGAAGTACCAATTTGAAACACTTCGAAATAGGAAACTTAGCTTCCAAGTTTTTTCTCTTCATTGTTTCGTGTGTTTATATTTCCATTATAAATGTGGCATGTAATGATGGAAGCTCATTCCTCACCATTATGTTATTTATACTGAGCATCAACCTAACTGGCTTTTAAGTAGAACTTTTTCTTCCAAATTAATGAAGATTGTGTTTACTTTTTATGCATTGTAAACGTAAATAAAAATATTATTGGAGTGTTTATATGAATAAACCAATAAGCAAATTTCTATGACAATTTGAAATACTTTTACACTATTAGAGTGCTTGAATGAATAAACATTACCGTTCAACAGAAGTTGTTGAACTAGGACAGGAAAATACGGATCTCAAAAGATAAAGATCCACGATCCTGCATGTATGAGTTTTTTCATGCGAAATGGAAGAGAGTAAAGTCTTGTAGATTCTGCTTCATCTACACTTTGCTTTCAGCATGTGACACCACATTATTACTAGTGCTTACTAATTATACACATGATTAATATCTGGTGAGATGAAATCTGATTTAACAATTATTGACATTCAAAACAAAAAAGAACGATGACAAAGGACGAAGGTAACACAAAAGTTCATGTAGCAGTTAAGATAGCAACAAGCTTGTGAGAGTACAAAGTTATATTCCCTGTAACCTACAACCAACATGTGATGAAATACAGAAGGGGAAACCACACAGGATAGTACATTATTTCACTTCACTACTAACATCAGTTTTCTTCTAAAATCTACAGTGACTGCCCGAATTCCCTTGAACAAGGGAAGCAAAAGATCAGAAGAAAGCTCTGCTACCATAAAACACACGGGAATTATTGCTCTTTGAAGGCTGTAGCTTTTGCTCAGTGGTTGAATTTCCTGAACTAGTCGGTTCATTTTCGAAGTCCATAGGGAGCTTCATTTTTGCTAGTGACTCAGTGAATTGCTGCATGCTTTTCATGTACATGTCCACTATATCCTGCTGCACCACCTTTGGCTCAGGCTCAATGTTCACAGACACAACAGGCTTAGGGAATGAGTCATCAGGAACCCAAGTAGAAGAATCACTGTCACCATCTTTGGCATCCACATTTTTGTCCTTTTTGGTGCCTGAAACTTGCTCCTGAACGGGAGACTTAGAAGCAGCAGCATCAGATGATTCTGAGCTTGCAGGCACGGAAGGGGAAGAAACCCCATTTGTTGACACACTGCTGGGTGGGGAATCAACCTTAGGTGGCTGAACAGACTCACCACTGCATGCTGAGAAGCTTTCCACAAGGCGAACACCGGCTTCACAACTACGATTTTCGGCATCAGAAGTAGCCAGGCTATCAGAGCACTGAGTCTCCTCACATGGAATGCCAAAGTATTCTGAAACCATCAAGTGGTCTTCATTCGCAATCTTCGGATCCGGGAACTCAATTTTGTCCATATCCCGGGCCAGAGATTCGGATGTTTCAGAATCCTGCACAGGGGCATCTGTGGCCACCTTGCTTGGCATTGCAGAAATTGCCATAACATCAGGTGAAGCACCAGTGTAAGAAAGTGTCAACTGAACAAAACCCGAAGGAGAATGGAATAGATCGGTTGAGGAAAGAGAGTACTCTTTCTCCAGTTTCCCATTCTGGACTAGAACTTCAGACAAAGGCACCAAAGCAAAACCAAGCAGCTGGTCTTCCAGATAATTCTTCACCCTGCTAAGCATCCATATCTCACACTTGAGAGAAGCATCAACAGTTCCAACATTGACTTGAAGATTCTCATTAAACACAGGGTTCCTTCCTCCTCCATTGATGGTTTTGGTAGACACAGTGTTCTCAGGATTACTGGTCAGGCAAATCCTAGCGTAAACATCTTGCTTGTGGTATATGCAAATGTTCTGAATGTCCCTGGCCTGATGTATGTAAACATCAAGCACTCCAAGACACTCATCTACATTTGACATGACAACTTCCTTCCCATTCACTTCAATGTCCTTGGACAAGGGACTAGAGTTTCCCGAGAAAACTTCAGACTTGTGCTTCTCACCCTCACCCAAAACTGAGCTCCTGAAGGGTGACACAACAGATTGTGGGGAATCCATGATGATATATCAAAGTAACCAGGAACCTGGCAAACAACAAAGCTACAAGAAAGTCAATTCACCCCAAGTTCAAGCAAACCAAGAAAGAAGACACAAATGATACCTAGAAGTTAAATCCCACAGCAAGAAACATGTGCTAAACAACCTAGTACTAGAAGAAGAACACTTAACTCTCTAATCCAGAACCTAGCTCAACAAAACACAAACGCAGACAAACAAACCCAAAACCTAGACAGAAGGAGATCCAAAAATAGAAACAAACTTCACTGCACGTAAACCAAGATAGGAAGGAATAAAAGAAGAAAAGAGAGGCTACCCGAAAACGTGAGAGAGAAGTAGGAAGCCTGGACTTGAAAACTTGAGTTCCCTCAAAAGGCAACTCAGAATTAAGAAAACCAGAAGCAGAAGCCCCCAAAATTGAAACTTTCCAGTGAAGTACTCACAGACCCAGAATAGGCCAAGCTTAAAAACTAGCAAGAGCAATACAGGACAGTGCCAAGTTTCCTCATATTCCAATAAAGCAACCAACTTTATCTGTTTTCCTGCACACAAACACTACCAGCGGAATCCGAGGGAGGGCACGGTGACCCAGGACACGTCAGTCACAGAATTCTAAAACCACCCCTTTAAAAATTATCCTACAAATCACACAACAGCACTAAAAAACAAACTACAATTCAGAGAGAGAGAGAGAGAGAAGGATGGAAAGAAAGTGCATAAATAAATAAAGAAAGAAAGATTCAGATACAGAAGGAGAAGATGATGAGGTTTTATATTTTACCTGGCCTGTGTGGGAAGTCAAAGTAATAGAAATCTAGGGGTGTGGCTCCAAATAAAATCCAATCCACAATCAAAGGATGACCCAGTTCGTGAATCGAGGTGGTGATTTAGAAAGAACCAAAAAGCTGTGAACTTTGGTGTGTTGTAGAAAGGAAAGTGATGTTGGTGACTGCTTGTAAGAATGTGTATGGATCCGTGTAGGGAACAAGGTCGCAGAAGAGTGTGTATCTGGAAGAGTATATATGGGACAGGACACACGCACATAAACAAAATTGCATTTTTTTAGTGTACAACCACACTGGTTCATTCTAACATAAATTAAGATATTTATTTCATACTTATAATTGATGAAATATTCTAAAAAATCATAACAATTCACCAATAACAAAACTAATTAAGTTTATTAACACTTTTCATATGCATTTATTATTATGAGTAAAATAAAATATATAGTATTGGTGTAGGAGTATGGGACAGAGGTACCCACGCCATGGCCCCATGAGCAGCAGAGAGACGAATGAGAGAGGGTTTGAGTGGGTTTGTGGAAGTGGGACATCATCCTATGCTTTTAGTGCATATCATGTTACTTTTCTTTCCATACACATCAATGAACAACAACAACACCTATTATTTCTTTATATATTTTCCAACTTTCTACTAATTCTCTGTTCTATTCTATTCTACCATTTAAGGAATAAGGACCCCACTCTATTTTTCAACTCCTTCCAACACCATATGTTTCTGGTGTTCTTCAATCAAAACACCCTAATTCAATTTTTAAGAGAGGAAAAAGGGTAAACATAAAAAGTATCTATGAAATATTATGTATATAATTCCTTTTTCATGTTTTCTTTTCTTTATCTTTGGAAGCCATCAACCAAATATCTAGGTACATATTTATTAGACTTTATTATTCTGACAAAATCATTTATTATCATTACATCATGCTCAAACTTCTTTCTATATATATATAGAGAAAAACTTGTATAAAACTTATACATGTAGACAAGTTGAAACTAAGGGTCATTGGCCACATTAATAAGAAACACAACTCTAATATAAGTCTTGTAATTAGGGTTCATTCAAATTTTTTATTATTTTAATAGTAAACTTAAGGGAAAGCCAATCACCTACCAATTAAACTGTTTGTCAAAAGGAAAATTTTACTAAAGAAGTACACTTTTTTTCAAAAAAAAATTATCAAAAATAGATGGATTTTTAAAAAAAATTATCCATGTAAATAAGTTATGTCAAACACAAAAAGTTGTGGATACAAACACAACTCTAATTAAAAAAAATGAAAATCATGTCACCAAATTACTACTTCTTTAAAGATAAAAAAAAAAGAGAGAGTCATAGTTGTACATTATAGTATAAATTATTCACGAAGTAGTGCTTAGAACTACCATTTACCATATGTATTAGATATGTGCATTTAAAACATTTATATTTAGTGTTGAAAGAAAAAGAAAAAATTAGATTTAGACAAGTTTGGAAATTTATGAACCAGAACCTAAACTTACGAATGCCACACAACTTGACCAGTCAATCTACCAAATTACAAATTAAAGATTTTATTCTTGAACATAAAATAGTTTTATAGAGTAGTCTAATGATCATATATAATTTATTGACTTTAAACTAATTTTCTTTAAAATCATAATCACAGTGATTTTTCAACATTTAACCAAGTATTTTAACCAATTAGAAAAACTTATGTAAATAATATCAAGGTTGGAACTTTAAGAACCAGAAATTTTAAAAGGATAATTTTTCTTTATAAAAAGTTGGAAGGTTTTACGATTTATTTGGACATAAAATTTATAAAGAAATTAAAAATTATATGATTTTATTAGATTAATTTGATTACTTAATGTTAGATAATTTTGAATTTTATATTAAAAAGTAAAAAAATTTAAAAAAATATATATTCTAAAATTTCCTGTATCTTATCTTTGTATCATTTCTTTGTTCAAAATTTTATATGGTCTCGTCATTCAATTAAAATCGAGTCATTATCCGTATGTCACGGATATGTCACTCGGGACATACAAAACTCAACATCAATCTTATACGAAAGTTTATCATAATTATTTTTTATTGATATTGCTAGGTTTATTTTATTATCCATAAGTTGGCTTTGTTTTTCAATTAACATTTTTAAGTTTTCTTTGTTAACATAAATAAACTTTTTTTGGCTGGTGTTAAAAAAAATATCCCATTCATGAGAATTAGGTTTATTTTAAGTTAATTTTGGTTGGAGTTGTTTATTTTATCAACATCAATCATAAATATTTTTTTTACCAACATAATGATTTTTATCTTAGTCAATGATATCTAGGATATTCAATAAACAATCATGGATTTACACATCTAGGATATTCAACAAACAGTATAACAATTGACGCCTTCTGAAAGACCTGTATTAAGTAAGTCCTACCAGATACTAACACCCGATCCAATACCCAAAACTTAGATTATCAACAAATCCAAGAGAAATGAACAAGGTAAGTTCAATACAATCTAAGTCGTGCATCTCATATGTCACAGTGCGCATGAACTCCCTCGTTAATTTCTTACCACCTAATATTTTAGTCTATGTGACTTAGACTATCAATGAAGCTAGAGATCTTTGTTACCACATAGGCGTCAATACTTAATACACAAACAAGTATCAGTTCATACATTATCCCAAATGTATTTTAATTTCATACAATTTTCATCATTCACATATAATATATATCATTCAATCACATAACATTTAATAATTCATAACATTCAAGAGTCTTTCCAACATCAAAAACAATATTTAACTTCCAAACTATCAAAATTTAATATTTATACATGTTCACACAATATAAAATCAAACAATTTTATCAAATAACATTATTGCAAGAGAAATTGAAATTTTGGATATGTTCCCTCCACATTCAGATCTTTTAGTTTATGATACTATTGAAAGTTAAACTTAGCTCCCATTACCTTAAGCTTGTTTTCAAAGCAACCTCTAGAATTTTAGCCTCTTAGTCTGGATAAACTTCAAAATATAAGGGCCTAATACAAATTATCTAAACAAAACATAAATTTAATATATAGTAGAATAAGTTGAGAGAATTACTTTTCTCAACTGACTTCACCAAAATTACTTTTAATTCCATGAATTTTGCAGAAGAAGAGCTTTGGCTCGCCTAGTGACCAAATACACATTGTACCAATTTGTTCCAAATGTAGTATTCAAACAATCACATCATTACATGCACATTCATTCATTGCAAAACATTCAAAATAAACTAGTATTTTAATTTCAAATCAACCAATACCTCAATTCTAGGTGAAATCATTTGAATCATAAATCAACTTACTACATCAACTCAGTGTAATCTCATTTAAATCAAAATCAATCAAAATTCAAATTCAAAACTAAATCAAGATAAACTCATCTAAATCAGAGACAAACTAATACATCAATTCTTACAAGAATTTCAAAAACCAGTATGATCATGTCACTTTCACATCCAGATTATCTAACATATGACACTATTAAAAACAAACTAGCTTCCCTTATCTATTTAGATACCAATTTAGAAATTATTTAACAATAATAGAAACTAATTTAGAAACCAAAATTCTTTTTAGTTTTTAAATGGTCTCTAATTTAGTTACTATTGCAACTAATTATTTTGGTTTCTAAACATTGGTTTCTATTTCATGATTTTATTGTAATGATTCTTTAAATTTGAATAACTAACTTTTTTATTTATTTATAAGCTTTTTATTTTAATATTAAAATATTTATGTAACATTCAATTGTACCATTTCTATTCTTAAATAATTTTTTAAATTTTTTTTGAAGGGGAGAAAAAAAATATTTTATTAATAAAAAATTGATCAAATAATTTTCTAAATCCTTAAAATTCACATTGTTTAGAATTTTCTCTAGTATTAATGAGACTATTTTGTTGTTGGACGTGAGTCAATATTTTTTTATTAACCTTTTCCGTGGTTATTTTATATAGATGTTTGTCAAGATTTTTTTTTTATTAACGATACAAATATTTTTTTTTTCTTAAAACAAATAATTAAATATTACCTACGAAAGCTTTTTGTCAAGATTTTTTTTTCTAACTATGAAAACTTTTAATCAACTTCGACTATATTTATTTTTCTAATGTCAAACAATTTTTTCTTAACCAACATCAATTAAAAATTCAACAAAAAAACTCGTAGCTAACATCAATAGAAAATAACAACGTTTAGTGTGAATCGAGAAAAAAATATAATTGACCTCAACTAAAAAAAGTGTTGGAAGATTTTAGTTGAAAAATAACATTCATTCATTTAAAAACATCATCAACTGATACTTTTTAATTACTAATTTTTTAAATATTTAAATAAAATTGAAGTTGATGGTAATTGATTTATCAGAACAAAAAAATTTAAGAAATAAATTAATTTACAATGTAATGGAATAAAAGGTATATATGATCATGAGTATTAATTTACAATGTAAAAAATTATAAACTCTTAATTGATCATCATAAAAGAAGTGTTTAATTTCATTTAATTAAAATACTTCCCCACAACACAGCAAATAATGATTTAAATTCCTAAGAAGAGAAATGTTTATATCTAATATTCTAACTTACCATTACCAACATTAATGCTTCTAAATGAGAACAGTTGTGAAAAATTATGAAAATGCATGCCAAATTGGATGATAAAAAATGATTGACAAGAAAAAACAGAAATGATTAGATGGACAAAAATAGTGTAGAAGTGAAAGATTTTGAATGAGTATAAAAAATCGTGCACTTATTATAACAATAACTTTTGCACTTTAATTCTAGAAGTTTTCTGTTTTGATTCATGCATTGGGCCCAAAGCACCTTGTTCTTCCTCTGGAGGAAAATCTGCACCATAAATTGGTGCAGAGATAAAATGATAATAAGATTAATTATGGTGGGGTCTTGTGTTTTTTGAAGAAATGAATGAAGATGACCAAGTTTGAACATTGAATGAGTGTTAACTTTGTGTTTGAAATATTTGAAATTGCATCCATGGTAGGGTTCAAGATTCCTTAAGATGCCCTCTGCTGCTCCTGCTGACTTCTCCTTCCTCTTAATCATGCTTGCAAGAATCCGTTGGAAATACTTATTTTCATTCAATCACCATTTCATTCAATATTTTTTAACATTTTTTATTAAGTCTATGCATTAACCATTTCTTTTACTAATATTGGGATAATACTAAAATAAAATAATTAATTAAACTAATTTTAAATAAAAATATATTTTAAAGATTAAAAATTATTGATATCTAAAATATTTTTTATTATTAATAAAGTAATTTTTAAATTAATATTTAATTAATTATAAAAAAATAGTTACGAATTTAAATATTATTTTATTAATAGTTAAAATTTTTATAGTTAATTATATATTAATTTAGAAACTTTTTATTAATAATAAAAAATAATTATATAATAATAGTTTTTTTAAAATAATATCCAATTTAATTAATCTAATGATTAATTATTTTTTATTTTTAAAAATAATTTCTATTTAATGATTTTTTTTGTATACTTTAGATTTATATATTACTAATATAACATACCAAATAAAATATAAAATATAATATAAGAAAAAAAAATCTATCTTAAAAATATATATTTCTACTAACAACTAAATGAACAGTTACATTAATAAAAATGTAGGTGTACCGATTGGTATCGAACGAGTCAGTCTTGAGCCTGGTGATCGACCCACCAAGTTAAAGATGTTATAATTTTTTTCTAAATATTCCAGTATACTTATATACCAATATACCTCCCTATTAGTCAGGAATCACGATGCATATCAGTCAATAACTGATATATGACTTATCATGACAATGGCCTATAACCAACACTATAAATAAAATCTTATGCAGAGGTGTAAGGTATCCCTCCGACTGACCGAGCACCAATAACAAAATGAGAAGAGTTGAAGGAATGAGCAAGGAGCCTACTGACACGTCAATAATTATATAATCAGTTCTAAGTATTATCTAAACCCCTCTTTGTCTATGCGTACAATAGATCTTCTAAAATCCGTACATTAGAGAATAAAAAAACAATATGATGTGCTATATAGAACTTATAAAAAGTTTTATTGCCAGCACGCATATGTTCTGATTAATTATAAAGTTATTAAGTGGTAATTTTCAAGTTTAAGTAATAAATAACCTAGGCTAATGATATCAATTGGAATATGCACACTAAAATATGGGAATTAGGTTTTAAAATTTAAATTTGAATTAAACGTGATTTGTTTTGATTTGATATATCCAAAATTTTCATGTTCTATTTAATGACTTGATAAGAAGAGTTAAATTCACAAGAGAAAAATACTTATTTTATTAATTTATAACAATTACGATTTATTGACAACAAAAAATACAACACAAATAAGAATATTTGAATAAAAAAAAAGCAATTTAAAGAAATTATTTTTAAAAGACGAATTCAAATTTTTTTTCAGGATTTTTAGTGATGTTTTTCTATTTTGTTTTTAAAATATACTAACTTTAATATATTTTAAAATATAAAAATTAATATATTTTAAAGACATAATATAAAAATAAAAAAATCAATAAAAAATTCAAATTCTGAAAAGACAATGTAACTTTCTCAAAAGGGTTTTACATAAAAGGATGAGTAGTATTTTATGGTATTTAACTCTTTCAAAATAACAAAGAATATAAAGTAAAAATAAAATAAAAAATGAAAGTGTGTATTTAGTATTTATTTTAAAATCCCTATATTACAAATACATGAATAGTGCATGTATAATTAAGAGTAGTTTTTTCTGCCTTTGATCACGTAGAAAGATTCCGAAATTTACGTGTGAAGACTTCAAGCAAAAGTAGAGGAATTAATGAACATGACTCATCCCATAACCATACCATTAGATTTTAACCTCTTTTGACAAATTACGAGACTCAGACTTAAAATGTTAAGACTTTCAATTTGTGAAATTGAAAGTCACATATAAATCAATTAATTTAATTAAAATATAAACTCAAATTTTAAGATGATGTTATCCTACTATAATATTATTCACAAATATTTAATTTTATATTTAAAATTTTCAATTTCCAAGCTAAAAAAATGTAAAAAGTCTCATATCTAAATATATAAATCAAATACAATGAGTTATAGAAACTTAACATACATTCCAAGGTGAATGATTATTAGTAAACAGTAGTATTGACTTTGAGTGATATGTAAATTATTGAAAGATGGTAATGTTATATATGCAGTAGAATTTGTTTGTTTCTGAAAAGCAATGAAAAAAAAAAAAAAGGTAAAAGTAAAAAATGAGAATTTAATAAGAAGGCAATGACGCAGGGGATGATTGCAAATGTAACTAAAGAGAGTCAGCATAATTGAAAAAGATTAGTTGATGAATCAAAATGGTTTGAAAAAATGGGCATTTTGATCACTTTCATGGGGTTTTCTTAGATGCCTCTCTTTGACTTCATAACATGCAACTTACCTACTCCCTCATTACTCATCAATTCATCTACAAAATGCACAATAAATCAACAATCAAACTTTTCCAACATTCTTCTCCTTTTAAGGATCCCACTATTCTCAAAATAAACTATTTTATGGGTCTCCAACTTTTCATTCTATTCTAGTTTGAATAAAACATGGATATCAATGATTCTTCATTGTAAATATTTTACTTCAATTCTTCACTTTTTTATGTTGTTTTAATGTGTTTCATTTCTTTATGGTGAAGTCTTATTTATTTATGTCCATGTAGAAGTTTGTTTGTTTTGTTTTTTTACTTAAGTATTTAAGTATGGAGGATGTTATAGAAATATAATTTATTAGGAACTGATTTTTTTTTACTCTGGTTGAACATTTAGGATCTTATATTTTTTTTTACACGAGTTTTGAAACATTCTTTAAATATTTTAATTTATTTATTTTTATTAATAAAAAAATAGAAATTTTAGAAATTAATAGGTTTTATGAGCTTTCATTGAGAATATGATTTTGATATGTAATTACATTGGTAATATGTATATGAACACGAGTTTTCTTTTCCTCTATATTTGTATTTTCTATAGAAAGGAAAAAGGAATAATAAAAAAAAGTGAACAAAATATGTTATGAGAAATAAATAAAGACGAACAAAATTGTAAATAAAAATAGAAATTATACAAATAAAGACAAACAAATGAAAAATAAACTACAATGTAGTGATAAGATTCATTCACTTTTTATTTTTCTTTTTCTTATTCTTATTTTTATCAAATAATTTTATTTAATTTTATCTCTTATTTCACCTTCCCTTCTTCAACTAAATGCACCATAAGTGTCAACAAATAGATGTCTACCAATCATTTTTATTTAATCTAGTTGTGTCTCTTTTCATCCGCGATCTAATGATTTAGTGAAAAATTATTGAATAAAAGACCTTTTCAAAAGGTATAATCATGAGAAAAATATTAAATAATAATTTAATTTTCAGAATGAATTAATACCAATGGTCCCTAACCTCTATTTTAAATTATTGAATGTTGGCATATTCTATTTGAGTTGTTCTTCCATTAATAGACACTAAATTACTATAGATAAAGTGTGGTCCTCAATGGATTCAAGTAATTCCTTATTTTAAATGTGTGTGAACCCTCTTCCTTTCTTTTTGTTTTTGAATGTGTTTTTTTTTCTTGGACCTTCTTTAATTTTTTTGGATAAATGAGTAAAAACAATTTGTATCTATTAAAAGTTGATTTTGAAGAAGTTTTCATTTATTATAAAATGTTATTATGTTCATAATTATGTATATGAGATGTTTGAAGATTTTATTTTGTTAATATTCTCTTAACTGCTCCACTACAATAAAATCATGAAATAGAAATTAGTTTTAGAAAAAAAAATAATTAGTTTCTATAATAACTAAATTAGAAACCATTTTATGGACTAAATAATTTTTTGGTTTCTAAATTAGTTTTTATGATGGTTAAATGGTTTCTAAATTGGCATCTAATTTGCAACCAAGGTTTTTGCTACCAAATTTAGAAACTAAATAATTTATAGTTAAAACTTTGGTAGTTAATTACATACCAATTTAGAAACTATTTAACAATAATAAAAACTAATTTAGAAATTTTTTTATAATGGTCTCTAATTTAGTTACTATTGTAACTAATTATTTTGTTTTCTAAAAATTGGTTTCTATTGGATGATTTGTAGTGTTCTATCTTGTATGATTCTAACTTTTTTTTTCTTATGGTTTGAGAAACATACATCATGTAGAAAATTTATTTTGAACTGTAAATGATTTTTTATTCTAATTATAATATTTAGTTTAAATTAATAATTAAGTTTCAAACAAAATATAGTTTAGTTTGATTGATTTGAATGATAATTAATTAGATAGTATTTTGAACATATTCTTTTATAGTTTATCTTTATAGTACTGTGAATTTATGTTATGATTGTATTTTATATATGATATTACAAGGTGAAGACATATTTTAGAAAAAAAAAATAGAGAGTTCTAGAGAGAAAAAAAAAAGAGTTGTTTGTAATGTGTATTCATTTTGCATTTGTATTTATGTATTTTTTTTTGAAATACAAATCCTTTATTAAGTATATTAAAATAAAATCTGTATATATGTAAATAGGGAAATTTGGTGTTGGGTGAGCAAAATAATTGAATTGAATTGAGCTTTCAACAACTACATTAAATTAGTTTTAAAAAATTTAAACTATTTTTAGTAAAAGTTAAACTAAAATCTACAGGTAGTTTAAATTAAAGTAAAAATATATATTTGTGTGCATTGTTGATATGTTGATATTTAAAGATAATAGACCATTCATAAAAAAACAATATAGTCATTTTCTGCCTTTTTGAAAACTTCATTCTAAAGTACTCCAATCTCCCATGCTTCTTTTTACTTGTGCATCCCCATATGAATCGAGACTAAAAAAAATCCATAAAATCAAAAGGCTCACACACAAAAAAAAATAAAAAAAATCACAAGACTAAAATATCAATGAAAGTCACATACACCAATCCATAATTTAAAAAAAAAATCTATTTAAAAATAAAAAATACTTAAATTTTTGTATACTCATAAAAAACATTTATTCAAATTCAATATTAATTACAAATAATAATGAACATATTTTACAAACTATTTATCCTATTTCCTTCTTAAGTAGTTTTAGAAAGAGGCTAGCAAAAATAAAGGGTCAATATTGAGAAAATATTCAAAAGATGATAAATGATAGATTTATGAATATAACTTTTCTTTTACAAAATGATTAGTCTTCTTTTTAAATACAAGTTATTGAGTGAATGAAACTTAATTAATGAGATGAAGTTGGGTTAAGAATTAATAAAAAAAGTGTTATATAGAAAATAATAATTGAAAAAATAATTCATAAAATGATGAAGTATTTACTATATGAAAAGAAAAGTATAGAAGCATATTGCATGTGATGTGGATGATGCATGAGTGTAGAAATGAGGTTGTTGGATGGATAGTGTAGAAAAGAACCCTTTTCTAACTCTCCATTTCATGATGTTCCCATCAAAATGGTAGCTGCAGATTAATCATGCTTATAAATTAAAAATGTCAATTTTCTTTATTAATAAAAGTTAGTGTGTGTGTGGTGGAAAGGGACCAATGTATTGAAACTGCTAAGTAATGGTGTTTTCTTAATTAGCATGAATTCTTGTATTTCTGGAATAGTGTGAGTGACAACACACTCGGACAATAAAAGTGTATATTAATTTCATCTTTTCAGAATGTGTTAATCACACTTCACCCTCTTATCTATATGTCTTTCATCAAATATGTTCCTGTCAAATTTTTTCTCCACTTTCGTACCTTAATTTTCTACTTCTATTTTTTTTTAAATAATAACCTTCTAAGTATAATAAAGAGTGATTTTTTATTTTATTTTTAAGTGATGGTGATTAGTAATAATTGATTGATGATTGAAGCACGTTTGAAATTAAAAAAAAATTAGTAAGTTGAAAAAATCAAATATAAAAAATTATAAAAAATATTTACTAAGAAATATCAAATATAATGAATTTTCTCACTAACTCTCTTACACAAGCTCAAAGAAATGAAAGTATTACACTACAAAAAACACATGAAGAAATTAATTTTAGAACAAAAAAAATCAGTTGTTATAATAACTAAATTAGAGACCATTTTAGAAAAAAAAAGAAATTTATTTTTAAATTAGTTTTTATTATTGTTAAATGGTTTATAAATTTATATTTAATTAGCCACCAAGATTTTTGCTACCAAATAAACCATTTAACAATAATAAAAACTAATTTTAGAAACCAAATTTTTTTTAGTCTCTAAAATAATATCTAATTTAGTAATTATAACAACTAATTATTTTTTGTCACTAAATATTAGTTTTTATTTCATAATTTTCTTCTAATGTTACTGTTGAAAAAGAGATATGAAGATGCAAGTGAGATTATTTTTTAAATTTTTAAAAAAGTTAAAACTTTTCACAAATAAATTAAGATGAAGTGCGTTAGAAATATTGGAGAAAAAGGAAAAATTTACCTATCTTATTTGTTTCGATCATAACAAAAATTGATAAAAATATATAGTTTTTAAAACAAGTTACTTTAACTAATGGATTGATAAAATGTGTACAAATTCAAGAATATAATAGTAAAATACATAAGAAAAGGTCTGAATAGTATAATTTGTAGATAATGTGTAATTAAGTTTGATTTTTATTTATTTAACTTCGTTTGTTTAATTACGAGTCACTGTTGATATGTGAATATACGGATTTGTGTAAATTATGTATTATTTATTTCTTAAATTATTAATCATTCATGATAAAATATGAAATACTTTACGTTGGTGTAAAGTTTTAAAAATGGAAATCACCGTGACTTGCTTGGAAAAACAAACACTAAAATTTATTTAGTGCCTAGAAATTAAATTCATGTAGTATTTTTTTCAATCGGCTAAAATTAATATTTAATCGACTAAATTATAATTAATTTACAAACGTCAAAGTATTAGGTAATATACAGAGCTTATTTGTTCATTTTTTTATATTTTGATTAAAATAGACATAAATTATTCTGAAAATATTTGTAAAAGAGTTATTTCCAGATTAAATTTTATATTTTTTTAATCTAAAGATTTTACAGTTATAAGAGCTATTCGGAGAAACAGATATGTTCTCTAAGTCAACATTAATTAATGAGTTATATTTACAAAATATAACTAATTATTACAATACAAATATTATAGGGTTATATACAAATTTTATAAAGATAAATATTTATAGAACTAAGTTCCAAAATAAAATTCTAAGACCTCCCAAATGTTTCCGTGTTTGTATTAGTATCTACTCGTGTACAGTATCACAATCAACTCAGTTCACAATACGACAAGAAAAACAAGGTAAAGTAATGAAAATAAATTTCATAACATACTCAATACATGTAAAAAGAACCAATCAATTAGTCATTTATAAAAATTCTTTCAAATGCTATAGCTATCATATAAAATTTCAATATCAATTACATCATTCATATAGATCATAAATGAATCTATTTTCAATCAAAATAATTGGATTTAATTTTAATCCACAATACTTTGATTTCATTTCAATCATATTGACTACACATGGATCCATTTGTAATAATAGTATTTTGATTTTCTTTCAATTCCTAATACTTCAATTTTATTTTAATCACATTGACTACACATGGATCCATCATCTTTCGGAAGACTCATTAAGTATGTCCCTACTAGAGATTAACATCTGATCCAATACCAAAGACTTAGATTAACACACAAATATAAGAGAAAAGATCATGGTATGTTCAAACATCAAATATCGTGTCACTACAAGCGATCACAATGTGTATGAACTCTCTCATCAACTTCTCATCACATGATACCTTTGTCTGTTTGACTTAAATCAATAGTGAAGCTAGATGCTCCTTATTAAATATAGACATTTCATACTTAATGTATCATCAAATAATAGCTCATGCATTATCCCAAATGTATGACATTAATTTCATACATTTTTCATTATTCACATACAATTCATATCATTCAATCACTTAACATTCAAGAACCTTTCCAACATAAAAAAACAACACTTAATTACCAAATTATGAAAATATAATATTTCTATATGTTCACACAACATATAATCTAACAATTTAATCAAATAACTTCTCTACATTAGAAATTGAAACATGAGACCACATCCCCTCCACATCCAAATCTTGTAGCCTAGGGTATTATTGAAAGTTAAAGTTAGCTCCCCTTACCTAAAATTCATTATTGTAATGAAAATTCCAGCTCAATTAGGGAAACTACTCCAAAATCTGGAGACCTAAAGCAAGTTGTCCAAACATCGCCAAATTTCAATATATGGCAGAATAAGTCGAGAGGACCACTTGTTTTCAACTAACCTCACTAAGATTGATGATCAAATCATATGGAAAAATGAAGAATAAGAGATCTTTAGAGTAAATAAGAACTTAATCTATTTGAATTTTTGATCAGATAAATAAGGTATGAAGAAGATAATTTAGAGAGATGGGAAGGAGAGATATATAGAGAGAAGGGAATAAGTCAAAGAAAAAGGGGTTGGGGTGCTACTTTTGCGGGGTGTTACATAAATTAAATTTTTGTTTCAAAACATCTACCAATTAATTTTTTAATAACCCAATAATTAAATCAAGATCATAGTGGATAACATAAAAGAGAGATAAAAGGAAGATCATACAAAATTTATACGGTTCACTCTTCCTCTAGAGTTACATCCATTCCTAGTTACACCAGCTGAGATTCCACACTAAATCATAGTATCTTACAATACAAGACAACCAAGAACTCACCTCTTGAATCCTATAAGAGTGTTCTATAGTCACACAACTCAGTACTACAATTAGAAACCCTATCTAATTTTACACAATAGTACAAGAAAGATTCAGAATTAGAAAGAATACACCCTGAGTTTTTTTGCAAAAACATTTAGGTTTTGAAAAAAAAAACTAGAATAAGATATTCACCAATGCAAAAGTGATCAAAGAACACAAAGATTTACTCCAAGATTCAAAATGTTCAATTTGTAATTGTTCTCTTGCTCTTAGAATAATTCAAAATCTATCTCTTTTTTGTTAATAATTCAAAGTTCTGTAAAAGCATATTTATATTCCAAAAATATTTTTAATTAAAATTGAAACTGGTAGTTTTAATCGATTAAACCTTTGTTTTAATTTGTTGATTTTACTAAAAGTGAAAACAATGGACTAAATCAAGTTTTCAATTTATTAAAACTATATCTTTTTGAAAACTAAAATATTTCAAGTTTATTAACAAGTTACATTTGATTGAAAAACCTCATTTTCTAAACTTTTTAAAAATCGTAAGTGATTAACCAATTGATTCGATAAATCAATAAGTTAAAATATTCACTTTAGTCTTTAAAGACTTCAATAAATAACATTTTAACATATTAAAGTACCAATTTAAGCCATTACAATTTTCCAAACATAATCATCAAGTTCTAAACAATTTAAAAACAATGTTTTTAGTTTTCTAAGATCAATTAAATTTGGGAAGAAAAAACTACAAACCAATTACATTGAAATCAAATCTATATACATGATAAGACAAACATAGTCTTCATTTTTTATGATGTAAACATCTTAAATATTCATGAGAGTTTAAATGCATCAAACACAACTCAATGCAATCTTTAATTCCAACAAATTATTGTTGAATGTTATTAATATTGTAATTGTTGAGTTTGTGCCTTTGTACATTAAGTTATTTTTTATTAAGAAAATATTATGAGAAAAATTACTAGCAATTTTTTTTTATGATGAAATTGAAAGCTATATAACTGAAATTATGGAAATATAAAGAGGATTTGTATAATTTTTTAGAATTTAGATTAATTGAGATCTTATTAATTACTGTACAACTTAGAAATATATTTTTATGTTTTTTTTTAATTTTGTTTTTTGACAAATTATTTAAAATTTATATTGTATTATTATTTATTCTAGTTGTTGAATGTTATGCTTGATTGGAATTTTTGGAAATGTTAAATTTATAATTATTATGTATGTGATACTGTGAAATCTAATGTTTTTGTTAGTTTTGATAATTCACCCAAACATATGAGAGTTCGTCTAATGGAACTGAATCCAACAATGAATTGATTTATAATGTAAATTTATTAAACAAATTACTTTGCCTAACAAATTTGTATTGGAACTGTTTATGTATATATGAAATTGATATATAGGTTGAAATGAAATTTGATGAATGGATTGAAAGTGAAACTAATACATGTTTATGTTCAATTATCAATTTGCATGTGTATAATTATTTGATGATGTAATATTTGAGATTATTCTTAAACTTACATTTGAGTAATTATTATATATAAGTGTATAAATTGGGTATATAATGTTGGATTACTTTTTTTTTATCAGCATGTTGAAAAGTTGGGTATGTTGGATTACATGATTTGAAGTTGGGTACCTATGGTGGTATGTTGAACCAATCTTTGGTTTATAATATTGAATATATATGAACTAATTATTGAAAAGAGATATCATTACTTCACAAATGATTTAAATCATATAAATTAACACTTGAAGTGGTGAGAAATAGAGAAAATGTTCTTATATAGTTTGATTGAACAATTATTTGTGTAATAAATTTATCCTAACTTAATTATGGACTTAAAATTTGTATGTAGATCAAAAGCGATAGTAATTGTAAAGTGATAATCTTTGATAAAATATACTTAGTATTAATATTTGAGAATAATTTTTTTTTTGTTTAATTAGTTAATATATATATATATATATATATATATATATATATATATATAAAAGAAAGAGTTATATATGAGTATATAAAATTTATGTTTTGTGAATAGATGTATTTATATATAGTTACTTAAAATTTAAAATAACCTTATAAACTATTTATTGAATATTATAAACATATTATCTATCTATCATAAAATTGTTTGGTGTACTAAAAATTTAAGACTATTACACTAAAGCAAGATTAGCGAAGTTAATCAACAATCAAGAGTTAGGTAATACAATTCTAAACATAACCCAACTCCATAATCTGACCCAATAAGAGAAAGCTCATAATAATTATATAAATAAGCACAAAATTCAAGAACCAGTACGTCATAATACAATGCTCAGTGTATTGAGTGTCGAATATTCAATTTTGACTTGAGCATCAGAGTGTCTTTTGCAAGTACCATTTGAATCTAGACTTTGTGGAAACCAGGTTAAGAGGAGGAGAGTAAGGAGCTTGCTTGGAGAGAAATAGAAATGAAGACCAACTGACCGAGAAAGTAATGGAGCAACTTAATCGTTTTATTGATTCTAACCCATTCAAGAACACAACATCGTGAAATGTAATTAAACACTAAAGTTCCAATAACTTTCTCATGTACTTCAAGGTGATGTAATTCTTGTCATTTTTATATTTTTTTAGTTACAATAAATAAACATTTGTTTTTGGAAAATTTGTTATATATATATTTTTAAATTATTCCATAAAATTTATCAAAATAATTAAATCTTATTTTTTTTAAAAAGAAAATAAAAAAATCAACTTTGTTAAAGTGTCTTTTATGACAAATAATTATTAATATTTAAAGTATGATGTCTAACCTAAAAAATTTTATAATTAAAAAGAAAATATCCTTTATTTTATTCTAAAAAGATTGAAGGAAAGAGTCTTTAAATAATTAGACTTTTTAAAAAAATATTTTTCGGGAAAAATATTCTAAATTATTTAAAACAGTTGAACAGCTTTTATGCTTCGTTATAATAATAAATAATAATAACTTTTCATTTATTTTTTATACTTTAATAAATTCCTATCATTATTATTATTATTACAAATTACAATAAAATAATAATGTTCTGTTGATCTATGCTTATCGATAATTAATAATTGATGTCGGAAACGAAAGTCAAGTCATTTTTTCCTACCGCCCTCAACGACTACTTATTTTGAATATAATTTCCTCAATGGACCATTTTATCCCTCATTCTCTTGCAGGAGCGTTTTTTTTAAATAGATTTATTTTATAAAATTTTAATTACAAATTTAATTTTCTAAATCTGAGTAATTATATGTTATTCAATTATTAACATAAAATGTTACATATTTTTTAGTGATAATAATAAATTACTTATTCATATAGTATATTAATTTAAAATTATTTTAATATAATAAAAAATAAAAAGACATAATAAACCTTAATCGTTAGTAAGTTTTAATAGCAAACTTTAGATTTAATAACAAACTTTAACATTTTTTTATCATGACAAAAGTATTAAGATTTTTTAATAATTAATGATATATTAATTAAACCAAAATTATTTAATATTCAAAAATTAAAAATCTAAATATACAATCAAAATTATATAAGAAACAACATCACATATTTTATGATTTAAGTAATTTTTTTAATGCATTTCTCCGCTCTAAAACTAGTAATGGTTGTGGTTAATTTGAACTTTTCCAAAAAAACGACTTTTGGATAATTTCAAGAGACCATTTTGTTTAACTTTCAATTATATTTTACTTTCTCATAGGATTAATGGTCCACTCACATTTTCTATTTTTTTATTTGAATCGATATAATATTATGAGGTTAATACTTATACTTTTACAATATAAAACAATTTTACACAATTTATTACAAACCACCATGATACAATTTTTAAGATAATTATTGTAACATTCAATAAATATATTTATGAATTTTTTTATGATTTATGATTAAATGATAATGTAAATAATAATTTACTATATTTATTAATACTTTTTATGAATTTAGAGACTCAATTTGAAGTTGTTGACAAAAGAAATAAGTTGGAGAAAATAAAACAAAGATTAGTGTGTTAATTTGCTTTTTCTATTGCAAAATGTTTATCTCAGTCAATACAAAACAAGAACAAGAGTATAAATTCAAATGAAAAAAAAATGTTACTAACATAAAGTTGTGAAGTCCTAACAAACATTTACCTAATTTTCTCTGTATATTTTTCACATTCTTATATATTTCTAGTTATTTAATATAAATGAGACATTATTATTTCAATATTTGATGTAACCCATCCACAATGTATTGTGATTCGATTAGAAGCATGTACTTCAAAGTATATATTAAAAATAGCAATGGATGTCTATTATTTTTTGACAAAAATATATGTAAATTTTAATTTAATATATTCTTAATAAGTTTTTAAACGGTAAACTAACTTAAAATTATCTTATACAAAATTTAAATTATTACAAAAATAAACAATATAACTGCATGTATTTGTCATTAGATGACAATTTATCTTTTAAACTGTTAATATATTTCAATTAAATTCATAAATATAATTACTTTTTTAGTATATGAGTTATTATTATTATTATTATTATTCTTAAATAATTGAAAATTAATTGTTTAGGAAAATTGTATCTGGACACTTTTATTCATCAAAAAGAAGAATGAATTATATAACTGAAAAACAGTTATAAAAAATAAAGAGAGAAAATAATACTGTCTTTAAAAATATTAGATTAATAATGTAAATTATATATTTAACCTTTTCTTAACGCCGACCACTTTCTTTTATCATTACCTTTTTATTTAAAAGCAATAATTTCTTCATAAATCAAAAAGGACAATTTAGGGATTTCGGTCGTAACATTCATAACGGTCATCTTTCTTCAATCAAAGTTAATCCAATTCAAACACTCTTCATCTTCTCTTCACTCTCTATCCAACATTTGAATCTAAATTCTCTCTCTCTCTCTCTCTTCTGAATTTCATTTTTTCAAAAAAATGAGGCAAAAGAAGAACAACACAGATTCAAGTGGTTTCTTGGGAAGCATTTCTTCGAATTTTCTCAGATCAATCTCTTCTTCCAATCGCAAACCCACTTCTTCATCCTTTACAAACCATAAATTCCTAAAGTCGGACGTTGAAAACACTCCCCCTACCCATCCAAACATTTCCCTCAATCACCACCAACAATTGAAGCCCACCGACCCATTTCCCCAGAGCAACTCACATGTGAAGGCAAGTTCAAAATTTGCTTCCTTTGGTCACATTTCAACTTTCAAGCTGTAATCTGTAGCCCCAGAAACTAGTGTGTAAAGTAATTATTATTTTTTGCTTATGATATGTTGTGTATTTTGGAGCAGGTTGTGGTGAGAATTAAGCCAGAAAATATCAATGGAAAAGAGGGGGATTGGGAAATTAAGAAGGTTTCTTCTGATGCCCTGTGTATTGGGGACATAAAGTTCATGTTTGATGAAGTTTTTGATGGCAACTCCAATCAGGTAGGAACTTCGCTTCATTGTGTGATTGTGATTCGTGTTTGAAATCTTAAAGTATCTCTTAATGTAAGAAAAAAAAAGGTAATTTGAAATTACATCACTTTGCTGTAATAATGAGGGAATGAGGACTTTGCCTTTCTTTATTCGATGATTTTGCTGCCTGGTTTTCTTTTCAAGAGAAGATCAATCTTGAATTTGATTTATGTGCTGTTGTATGTTCAGGAAGATGTTTTTCAGTCAGTGGGTGTTCCCTTGGTTAGAAATGCCTTAGCTGGTTACAACACTACTATTCTGTCATTTGGCCAGGTACATTTGGTTGCTTGCTATGCGTTTGAACTTTTTTAGTGACAAAACGAGTGTCAATTTTTGATGGAATATTGAGGATTATTTTTCCTTCTTACCTGTGTTGTGCTTCTTTACTAGTCTGGGAGTGGAAAGACTTACACAATGTGGGGTCCCCCAAGTGCCATGGTTGATGAGTCCTCGTCTTCTAGTCAATTGGGAATTGTTCCTCGGATCTTCAGAATGTTATTATCTGAGTTAGAGAGAGTATGCTCGCTCTATCTTCAACTTTAATCACTAATTTTTTTCATATATATATATATTCTTTTAAATTTTGAATGATTGAGTTTGGATTACAATATAGGAGAGGCTTGCTTCTGATCAGAAGCAGTTCAACTATCAATGTCGCTGTTCATTTCTCGAGGTAAATCAGAACTTAAGTTTCCTTTATAAAGCTTCCCAAAACAGCAATGAGTTGGTCGCTGGATATTGCTAAAGTGTGTTTCTTCCTTCGTTTTTTGCTCTGTGTTTTAAAACAGATAAACAACGAACGAATTGGCAATTTACTCAATCCTATCCAGCAGAACCTTGAGGTAGGCAATATGCTCCGTCTTTTGAGTACAAATTTATCAATGTAATGCTTCATGTTTCTTCTGTTTCTAGTTGCTACATGCTTATTACCTATGTCAAAATTATTGCAGATGAAGGATGATTCAAGAAATGCTCCTTATATTGAGAATCTGGTTGAGGAATACATCACTAATTATGATGATGTGGCACAAATTTTGATTAAGGTCTACATTGTTGAAATCTATATGCAATTTATGAGAAGCTAAAAGCTTTGTTTCTGTTAGCTGATATTTTTGGTCTAACTATAGTATGGATTTGCCCATTAATGACAGCAGTTCTTTTTTAATCTTAATCGGCTAAGTTCATTCTTTTATGTATGCTGCAGGGCCTTTCAAGGAGGAAAAAGGAAGCAACAAGCTTAAATTCTAATAGCTCTGGATCGCACATAATTTTCACTTTTGTCATTGAATCTTTGTGCAAGGTACTGTCAAATTTCGAAATGAGATATACTGTCAAATTTTTGTAATTCTACCTGACATTAACAGCAGTTTTGTACGAAACAGTTGGTTTTCTAAGGTTGAAGGCAGACTTATATTGTTAATTCTTTTCATTAGTTTGGTTGATTAAACACAATTTTCGTAAACTGATGTTACAGGGAACCACAAAGGACATTTTCAGTAGCTCAAAAGTTAGCAGAATCAGCCTTATTGATCTTGCTGGACTGGACAGGGATGAAGTTGGTGATGTAGGTAGCCAATGTGCAAGGGAAAACAGACAAGTAGAGAAATCAGTGTCTCAGCTTGAGTAAGATCCCGTGACTAAGTTACTTCTTAGAGTGTGTTTGGGTTAACAACTTAAATAAGTACTTTTTGAAGAAGTGCTTATCATGCAAGTGTTTATGTAAATTGGAATAAGTGTGAAAGTGACTTATGGACATGTCTTATAATTGAACTAATGTGAAAATAACTTATGGACATGTCATAAGCTATTTTCACAAGTTTTCCCTAATACTTAAAAAGGCTTCATGTCATAAAATAAGCCTAAGTAATTTGCTAGCATAGCAAATTCTCTTCCAGACAGAGCCTTAGTTCTTATTGTAATTTCTATAGTCTGATTATTTCTATTTGTAACCACTGTTATATTTATCTGGTGTAGGCATTTAGTGGATGCTCTGACTAAGAAATCTCAGTCTGGAAAAAATGGAGACATTCTGCACAGCGACTCCTGTTTAACACGCTTACTACAAGAACCACTTGGTGGAAATGCCAAACTTTCAGTAATATGTTCCATCTCCCCTAATAACAAGTATTAACCTGGATTGAAGACCATAATTTGTTCATATATAGAGTGTAGTGGGAGGGTATTTTTGAGTTCTAAAAATAAAGATTGCGCTTGTTGATTGTAGGAGTAACGATAAAACCCTGCGCACACTCAGATTTGGTGAGCAGGTAAGATCCATCAGAAATGAGCCTGTTATCAATGTAATAAAGGAGACTGATGTTGATTTGAGTAATAACATCAGACACTTGAAGGTATATTCCTGGACTCATGTAGGTAGTTGTTATTGAAAGATCAAACTCTAATGCAAATCTTTGGATTACAATATGTTTTCTATGGTTCAGGAAGAACTTATTAGAGCAAAGACTGATATTCACAGCTCAGCTGGGAGTAAAGATGGATACTTCCAAGGACAAAATGTGCGGGAAAGCCTGAATCAGATGAGAGTCAGCTTAAACCGCTCTCTTCTCTTATCCAACATAGATTGTGATACTATTGAGCGCGTAAATGTCAGTGAGGATGACATACAGCAATTATGCCAGCAAATTGAAGAATTGGATAGTTCATCTGAAGGAAATCCAAAGGACATATCTCTTGAGGAAAATTGTGATGCAGACCCCACCAGTGGTGATGAAATTGAAAAGGCTGAGGAATGCTGCGGAAAAACATTGGGCATTTCAGTAAATTCATGTAATCAATCTCCAGTACTTGCTGGACCACAGTTGTCTGAGTCTCCAAAATTCAGCAAAATTCAAAGGAAAAGTTTGGCTATTTCATCAAGTTATCTTGGAAGTTGGAACAATGTGGCAGAGAGTTCAACTTTCAGTAACGATGTGTTGAACAAACCATTTAAACAAGACAAGCACGTGCAATCCTCGTTACAGTCTAGCAAGGTTGAGTCCTTGGCAGCAAGCCTTCAGAAGGGACTACAGATTATTGACTATCACCAGCATAACTCAGCACTGAACAAATCTTCAACTTCCTTCTCCTTTGAGCACTTAACTTTGACACCTTGTCCAGACATTGACAAGGCTGAATCTTGTGACCAAACAATACCACAGAAAGCTTACAGTGAAGAAGTAGGTTCTTTCCTTTGTGCATCATGCCGGACTAAACTATCTAATCAGGATTCCAGTGTGGTCCAAGTATGTATTGTTTTAATTTTCTCAAGTATCTGTTTAAATACCTTCTTTTATGTCTTGACTTCATTTATCCATTTTTTGACAATTTAGTTAGCATTTGGAGAATGTAATGGCAAAAACATCATAAAAGAGAAGGAGCTCGAGATTGTTTGCAAGGAGCAAGCAGCTAGAATTGAGCAACTAAATCAGTTGGTATAATATTCCTCCCATTTTCCATTATGAGTTGTGGTTTTGACTTTACATTTAATGGCGATGTCTCTTATAACCAGGTGGAGAAATTGAAAGGAGAGAGAGATCCGAACTCAATTACTGTGTATAACTCGATGACAGATGAAGAAAAGGTCAGTTGAATGTATTATAATTTATAGTTTATAATAACTATAAAGTCTATCCACTTGATGGTTAGTTTTCATTTGTTTTGGTTGATATCATTTGCAGCTTCTAAGGGAATTTTCCTCAAATGGTCATTTGCCATGTATTATGGAAGAAAAATGTGAAATTAAAGAAGTTCAGGAAGAGTTAGGCCAAAAGGACATCACTTTTGATTCAACTGAGAAGGAGTCACTTCTTGAGGAAATTCAGAATCTAAGGAGCAAGCTGCAGTCATGTAGTGATGCACCAGTTAAAAAATCTACTGACAAACTAAGATCTTCTTTGATGTCAAGATCCATACAACTGCAAAAAAGCGGGGTATTTTCTTATGATAATGGCAACGAAGAGCTAGAGAATGAAAGACAGAGATGGACAGAAATGGAAAGTGAGTGGATTTGTCTTACTGATGAACTTAGAGCTGATCTTGAGTCTTATCGCCAACATACTGAGAGGTTGGAGATGGAACTGAAGTCAGAAAAGAAGTGCGTGGCAGAAATAGATGATGCGCTAAAGAGAGCAGTTATGGGAAATGCTAGAATGGTGGAACACTATGCTGATCTACAAGAAAAATACGATGATTTGTTTGCGAAACACGATGCCATAATGGAAGGGATAGCAGAAGTGAAGAAGGCAGCAGCGAAAGCCTCAAAAAAAGGTCACGCACGCTTTGCCAAATCTCTTTCCGCTGAGCTTTCTGCGTTGAGGGTGGAAAGAGAAAGGGAATCAAAATTATTGAAAAAGGAGAACCAGAACTTGAAGACTCAACTTCGAGAGACTGCAGAAGCTGTTCAGGCTGCTGGAGAGCTACTTGTTAGACTAAGAGAAGCTGAACATGCAGCAGCTTTTGCAGAGGTACAATTCTATCTGATTTTAAGGGTTCTAGAATCAATGTAACATATTTTAGGGAGTTAATGCTGGTGTTCTTTTGGGATGGTGTTTTTTGGATCACTAATTACCAAATAAACAGGAAAAAAAGAAAGGGGCTGGGCAAGTAATACAGAATTAACAAGGAAACACAGAATGTTCTCAAGATAGATTGTATTCCACTAATTTTCTGCCTCCCTATTAAAGGGAACAATTATGTTACCAGTATCTGTGGTTGTGAAGATTCTGCATATATTCTGTCTTAAAATGTTTTTAAACATTTCTTGAATATTATATTTCTTATGTTCTACAGGAGAACTTTGCAAATGTGCAACAAGATAATGTAAATTTGAAGATGCAAATTGAGAAGCTGAAAAGAAAACACAAGACAGAGATTAATACCATGAAGCAGTACATTACAGAGAGCAAATTACCTGAGTCTGCACTGCAACCACTGTATAGAGAGGATTCTGATTTGGCACACAATGCAGCTTCCTCCTATTCATACGATGATCAGGCATGGAGATCAGAATTTGGAGCAATATATCAGGAGCATTACTAACTTACCTGCTGTTAGTATTCTTAGCATTTCATCAGATAATTGTCCAAGCAATTTGTCTGGCTGGCATTAGATCCTACTTGGATCAAAGGGCATTCTCCTACATGCCACTATTCTTTTTTGTGTATTCCTAGAAATTCATTGTATTTTTTCCAAGCTGTGATAATCGAAACCCTTGTTCTGGAACTGCAATTCTTTTGTCTGCTTGTATTGAAGATATGGGTAAAATCTTTCATGGTATAAAGAAATCGCCCAATTCTCCAAATTGCCAAAACTTTTCACAAAATGAATGTTATACTCATCTTAGTATGATAGTTTATGCATCTAACATGATTTATCTATTCTATTAGTTATAGCAGTAACATAAGGAAACATTGTTAGCTGTTTTATGAGAGTCAGTATAATACGATTGCCGCGTTACTCCGAGACAAAGAACACGTGAATGGAATGAAGGTTAACACTCTCTGCAAACGAGCACACACAACACCATAAAGCACACTCTGTATAAAGAACGAAACCCTAAAAGAAAGGGAAAAGGCAAAGAGACAGAGAATGAAGAGAATCGTGGAAGAAAGAAAACTGATATTGAAATAATAGGTGTAAAAAGCAATACAAGGGTGTGCAATATAAAAGAAAAAGAAAAGCAGCGTAAAGTGGGCCTAAGTACATGATAAGTTACAAAAAGTAAAAAAGGCCCAAAACAAGCCCAAAAAAGAAAAACAACTTTATCACAGTATATTTATGATCAGATCGACATTTTTTTTCGACTCTTTCTTCCTACACCTCCATACCTTCTTCTGCTACTCCCATACTAAATGTAAAAATACCGTTTTCTCCTTTTTTGTGCCACCTTCATACATAATCCAGAAGATGTTTTTGGATCCGGAATTATTCTTGAGATTTATAAAATCCATAACTCTTTTTTGCATTTGAAATAAGCCTATGGATTATGTAATCCAGAAGCTAATTTTATGTATAGAAAAGATTTCTGGATTATATAATTCAGAAGCTAATCACAAAAGACTTTCGGATTACATAATCCGAAAGCTAATTATGAATTTAGAAAAAGATTTTCAAATTTTGTAATTCGAAATATTAAAAAAAAAATATTTTTGGGATAAAAAAATTTATGGAGTGACAGAAGGTATGGATGAGGTGCAGGAAGAAGCAGCCTCCTATGTTTACCATCAACAGTCTCTCATCTTCAGAAAAAGACAAAATAGCACCTAACCTAATAACAATGATAAAACCATGCACAATTTCACTTTAATATTTTTGAATTTTTACTTTTAATTAGCAGAAACACGATTTCATTTTATTTTAAATATACTAAAGCATGTAAAAAATTATTTTAAAAAATTGTATTTCTAAGGAAGATTTAAGTTTATTTTTTTTAAATGTTTCGGTAAAACTGTGTTAGAAGCAGGAATTCATGAAATAGTGTTTAGAGCATCTCTCTGACAACCATTTTTTTATGATTTTTCAAATTCTTTTTATTGGAGTCAATCTATTTGTTTCTTATGTAAAAAACTGTTTTTTAAAAAAATGAAAATTATTTCTATTAGAACAACAAAAAATGATACTGGATAGACTTTTTTTTAAATGGTGTTGAATTTCTCTACTAACAAATTTGAATGTAAGTTGTTTATACTATATTTGGTTGCCGTATAAGGGTTAGACCATTCGGTTCCTATTTATTTATTTTTTATTGTTGATAAAAAAATTATATTTGATTAAAAAAAAAACGAAGAAAGAAAGATAAAAACTGTATTGTATGTTTGAGGAGAAAGTATCATAAAAGTAAATAAATGTTGTAATATCCAAAAATAATAAATAAATAAAAATTAAATAATTATAAAATTATAAAGTTATTTATATATATATTTTTTGTCAGTCTGGATGATTGGAGGTTGAACTGTTTAAATGTAACAAATAGATGAGAGAGTTTTACCTAAAAAATATAGAAGATACTTAAGTATGCGAGAACATAAAATAAAATATGAGTGTAATAAGTATTGATGAAATATGAATTGCCTTAATTGTCATTTTTTTTATAAATTTTTTTGGTTAATATTCTTCCACTTATCTTGTATTCTCAAAATAATATTATAATAAATTTAAATTTAAATTTAAATAATAATAAATATATCTTTAATTTTCCTATGTTAGTTAAGAGCTTATATTTTGAATTTTTCTTTCAAAATTGATCTATTTTGTTAATTTTCAAAACAAGTTACATCAATTTGTAAAAGGCACAAGACTGTTATATATTGTTGAAAACAGAGCTTAATTAATGGCCGAGAATGGAAGAAATAAAAGAAACGGGCCAAAATAAGAAAAAAAATAACATAAAGAATTAGATTTAAGCTATAATAATTAGCTTTTTCATTGATAAAAACAAAACGAAACATTTTGGTTTCCATGTAGCCTTTGTTGTAGATTAATAAATTGCTCAAACATTTTCTAGCACATTTTGAAAGATTTTTCTTTTTCTTTTAAAAACACACACACACATATATATATATATATATATATATATATTTTGTATAAAAAATGCTATCTTTTATAAATATATAAGATATAAAAAAAGCAGACAATTATGACATTTTTTTAGAAGCTTACCTGACAATATATAGATTTATATATAAATACATGAGATACTTAGACTTGCTCTCCCATATAGTTTATAATATAAGTTTTTTTACCTAATTGATTTGTAATTAATAATTATTTTTTTATGATTGTAAGTATATATTTAAAGTAAAATTGTAGTTATTATATTAAGAGAAGTAAATGGAAGTTAATTTAAATAACACATGAAACAGAGTACATAATTAGATGAAGACTACTTTAAAAATCAGAGTTAAGAAAAATAATTTTCTTTTCAAAATTTTGATAGGCAAGAAAAAGGGTGAAAGAATACTAACTCGTATTTTAACAGAGAATGTCCTAATTATTGAAATATTTGAATATATTATTGATCGTACTTAAAATTATTTATTTTTTAAATGCATTATTTAAATAAGTCAGTTTAAATTAATAATTTTTTTATTTAGATAAAAATTTAAATTATAAATAAGTGTAAAAATTTGTTTATATATTAAACAATAATTAATAATTCAAAATTATGAATACTCATAATTTTTTAATGGTTTTTTTTATCGGTGTTATTTTTCCGTTAAATTTGTCAAAAAATAATTCAATTGGATAGTAATAAAGGTTTTTTACTAAAAAATTTATGTTTTGTTTAAATTTTGTAATTATAAAACATATTATAAATGATTTCAATTTTTTTATATTATTCTCTTAAAATTACCATAAAGATAATTGTAAGACTACCACCGACAAATATAATTAATTTATACAACTGCCTATTTGACAACTACAATAAATCCAATTTAATAAACATTTAATAGAAGTACTTTAAAATAAACAAAAACCAAACCACCACTTTGTCGCAAAACATTTAATAAAAACACCATAAAAACTCACCTAAAGTAGTTATTATTATTAAAAAAAAATATTAATTAATTTATAAATTGATATCTAATTAATAATTAAATTTTTTTATAGTTAATTAATTATTTTTTATCTATAAAATTAGTTTTTATTTAATAATTTTTTATAGTGTAATATTAAAAATATACGATTAAGAAACGTTATCCACAAATAAAAGAACAACATAGTGGATGATCAATAATACCTCTCCTAAATTAAAAAGAATTTATCTATAATTTTTATTCAGTTCATTAATATACCTACACTATTTTTATAAATTAAAGAAGATATGGTTATAAAATATTTTATACACATTTATAATTTAACCAATAAAAATTCTTCTCCTCAAGTTTGTAAATGAATGTCATACATTTTTAATTTTTCTAATAATTTTCTAAAAACCTGATTTGTCATAACTTTGGTAAGAATATTTGCTAAGTGTCTTCAAATTAAATATTTGGTAATTTTAGAATATTTTTATCAAGTTTTTTCTTAATGAAAAAACTATCAATCTCCACATGCTTTATAAAGTCGTGTTAGATAAAATTGTATCATGTGAAACTTTATTATTAATACAATTGAATGGGACATGTATGTGCATAGCTTCATCTCAAATTTATTTGCCAAGTACTCTTTTAATGTATTGCGTTTGTTTAAATCTTTCCGGTAACCATCATGTCATCAACATAGAAAGTAAGAATTGTAATATTTCTTTCTTTTTTCTTTATAAACAAGATACCAAGAAAATACTTCAAAGGAACAAGATCATTTATCTAAAAATCATTTACAAAGTACTCTTTTAACATCTTGCGTTCCTCTAAATCATCCCGGTAATTATCATGTCATCAACATATGTCCTAATCAATCATTCTGTTAAATTTTCATGTATCACAATTTCAACTATACTTGAATAGGAATTCAAACATATTTTCTTTTCTAACTTGTGTTTAATTCATCTCACTATTTAATATTTAAACTCAATTTTTTTTCACAATTTAATGTTAATATTCTAGTTCTTTTTTATTTGACACAAATAAACAAAAAAAAAATTAAAACTGAAATTTATTCAAGAAAAATAATTCAAGACAAAAAATCCAAATAAGCATTTAACAGAAAATTAAAAAAAAAGTAAAGAAAACAAACTAAACAAATAAGAAAATATAAAAAAAAAACAAAGTAACCGAAAAATAAAATAAATAAAAAACATAAACAGAAAAATAAAACAAAATTCAAATAACCAAAATGAAAAGAAAATTAGAAAGATAAAACCATATTTTTTATCAATTATCTCTTCCTAAGAAGTCATCCAACTTTCTGTTAAAATTTTCATTTATAGGCTTGCTTCATTTGCTAGATCTGCCCCCCTAAATAATAGAACTTATCTCCAGGCCAAAATACATAACCTGCAAAATGATTAGGAGACATATGGGAATTGGGGTGCCTTTAAGAAAAACCAATTTTTTTTTGCAATTTTTTTTTCGCTCGAGCGAGAATCCTTGCGAGAAAACACCATTTTTTGACGTAAAACTCGCTTGAGCAAGAATTTCGTCATGAAACTATCTTGCTTGAGCGAGATAACTCCCGAGAGAACCCTGCTTTTTGTAACTTTCTCGCTTGAGCGAGATTTAACTTGCTTGGGCAAGACTTCATGCAAGAAAACATGATTTTGAAAAATAAAATCAACAAAGGTACAAAACTAGATAAAACTAAAATGTGAATTGGGTTGACTCCCAGTAAACGCTCGTTTAACATCGTCTAACTTGACGCCTGTTTATTTCAAGGTGGACAACTCCCTTTGTTACATCCTTTTGAACAAGTTCTTCCCCTGCATTAAAAACTTTTAGGCCATAAAAAGATTAAAAGTTATCTCCTCATCTTGAGCTCTAACTTGAAGTTCTCCTTTGTCAACAACAACTGTCATTCTAGCAGTCTCCATAAAGGGTCTGACAAGTATCAAGGGAACCTCCTCATCTTCTTTCATGTCCATTATAACAAAATCCACAGGGAATACGAATCTTCAACCACTATAAGGATATTTGATGGATCTGTCTGCCAACCGTAACTACATCTTGGTGGGTTGAACTTCCAAATCGCCTATCTTCTTTAGCATTGCCAAAGGAATTAGATTTAGACTTGCCCCAAAATCCAGCAAGGCATTGTCCACAGATAAAACACCTATAGAAACGGGAAGATTAAAACTTCCTAGATCCTTGAATTTTTGAGACAAGCTTTTTTGAATAAGGACATTGTATTTATCCTTTAACTCTATATTTCTTTCTTTAATGTAGCTCCTATTCTTTCGAAATCTTTCAAATGTTGAATCCTACTTCAGATTTACTGCAAAATAATTTTTAGGAAGTAATTTATCAAAAGAAATTCGTTCCTTCTCTTTTCTTGAAGGAGGAGGATATGATTTAATTATTATTATTATTATTATCATGATGGACCATGTTGTACTTTGCTTAGACTTTAGTACTTTGTTGTTCCATAATAGTATATTATTTAATGATATAATTCTTAAAGTATGTGAGCAGGTAGTCACATCAATAAAATGTGGATTGTGGATTGTCCATACTGAAAGGTACAAAATATGACTAATATTGTTTCAAAACTAACTAAACGACTATTATATACATTAAATATAATTAATATTGTTTAAAAACTAACTATAAGCACCGTGGTAAAAACTCTAAACAACTATATTATATAGTAAAATATGCCACACATACCACCCACGTTTAAAATTTGTTGAAAGCTAACCAGTACAATTAATATTAGAACTACCTCTCACAAATACAATTAACTGTACAACTACTACTTAGTACGACCAAATAAATACGAGACACCAAACCACAAAACATTTTCTTACATATACAATAAATCATGAATAAAATTAGACTTAACTACTTTATTTATTTATTTATTTAATTTGATATTTTATTAAAGGTATAACAATATAATTATTTTGAGATTTAATCAAATCTTAAACTAGTTTAATAAAATTGTCATCATTATAGTTATATAAAATATTTTAGTTATAAATTATTATACGTAAACTAAAATTATTAATATTTTTGTTTATTAAAATTGTACTTGTGAATAGTGTACTGCTGACCACTTTCACCTTCACATTGCTCTATAACTTCAACACGAAGCTTTGCACTCGCCATTACCACACAGCAAAACACACAGAGAGAGCACTACACTAAAATGTGCTGCCCTTGCATTGCAGAAATATTGTCCAAAGCTATAGAGTTTGGGATTACAATATTTTGGAAAACTGTCAAAAAGATTAGAGATGTCCCAAAAGAAGTTCAAAAGATTGAAGAGGAACTTGGAGACTTGCGAGATTCCATTTATGAAGCAGATAAAGACGTTGAAGCTGAAAGAGATGACCGTCTGCGTGAAGATAAGAAGAGAAAGTTGATGCAGTCGAGAAAAGAACTTTTTCTCAAGGAAGATGTGATTGACGAACATGACATCCGTATTGGACATGTTCCTCCATCGGCAGGTTTTTTTTCTAAGGGTGTGTTTGGATTAGAGGTTGTGGGTGAGTGGAAAGTTGAGGGTGTGGATGAGTGGAAGTGTAAAGAAAGTGTGGAGAAAGTTGAGGGTGTTTGGATTGGAGATGTTAGAATGGATGTGTTAAGAAAGTTTATTGAAAAGTGTGAATGATGTGATAGTTGTGAGAGTATTTTAATATATTTTGAATAGTGTAAATTGTAAGATTACAAATTTACCCTTGTATATAAATAAATAGGAAAATGAAA
>Ga0123342_1001266_pt1 | contig 42447 bp, 31 predicted proteins | sample Turbeawhitnodule_FD_89960 | JGI IMG/M metagenome (GOLD analysis project Ga0123342, IMG submission 89960) | Root nodule microbial communities of legume samples collected from Mexico - Turtle bean Mexico white nodule | ecosystem: Host-associated > Plants > Roots > Nodule | place: Mexico: Nepantla...
ACCGCTGTAACATTTCAAATGTAGGTGAAATTAATTGTCGCTGCCTTGTCTCTTTTTGGAGTTCTTTGAATGGGAAAAGTGGTTACCCAGGTTCAAAAAAGTGGTTATCTATACACAGGATGAACATGTGCCACAAAACCAAACCCAATCCCACCCACTATGGTGCTTTACAGCGGTTGGTAGTGATAACCGCTGTAACATTTCAAATGTAGGTGAAATTAATTGTCGCGGCCTTGTCTCTTTTTGGAGTTCGCTGAACGGGAAAAGTGGTTACCCAGGTTCAAAAAAGTGGTTACCTATACACAGGATGAACATGTGCCACAAAACCAAACCCAATCCCACCCACAATGGTGCTTTACAACGGTTGGTAATGATAACCGCTGTAACATTTCAAATGTAGGTGAAATTAATTGCTGCTGCCTTATCTCTTTTTGGAGTTCGCTGAACGGGAAAAGTGGTTACCCAGGTTCAAAAAACTGGTTACCTATAGACAGGATGAACATGTGCCACAAAACCAAACTCAATCCCACCCACAATGGTGCTTTACAGCGGTTGGTAGTGATAACCGCTGTAACATTTCAAATGTAGGTGAAATTAATTGCCGCTGCCTTGTCTCTTTTTGGAGTTCACTGAACGGGAAAAGTGGTTACCCAGGTTCAAAAAACTGGTTACCTATTCACAGCATGAACATGTGCCACAAACCCAAACTCACTCCCATCCACGATCCTACCATGGACCAACAAACAACCATTAATGCACACAACAACAGATCAACAATTCATCAACGTTCGATATCGGTTTGTGTTTACCTCAATGTCGAAGGCCATACGACAAAAAATGTATGCTCTTACCTTCGATTAGAGGTTCTACCGTTCTCCCTCCCTCCGCAATGTCGACGACGACGGTACCAATGTTTGTTATCTGATTGGATGACACCTTTTTTACGGTTTTTTCCCTCACTCCGACGGACGTACCCTTCTTTCACCACCGACGACTGTGCCCTTCTTTGGAGGATTTCACCCCAAATTCTTCCGCTTTCACAACAAAGAAAAACTCTGAAATCACCATTCTACACTCGCATAAACTAACACTTATATCGGTTTTCACTAAAAACCGTCGTTATCTTGTGTAGTACCATGTGTTCTGTATGTTTGTCTACGTAGACAACGTCAAAAGTGTGTAATGTGCAGAAGGAGTTAATAAAACATTTTCCTAAAATAAATTATAATGAGAATTCTACCATAAATTATTGTGCCTTTTCTCTTCTAGAAATAGAAATTTTAATGGCTTCCTAGTTTATGTCTAGCAACAGAGCTTATGTGGTCTACAGGTAGCAAAGTTGCTTGCCACCACTTCACAGAATAGTGGAGAAAATTGTTCCCACTACCCTAGCAATAACATATGACTACAACATTTGAGCTGTTTTCTTTGTTGAATATGATGACTTCCACTCCCAGCAACAGCAGCCAATGTGCAACCACTAGTTTTTAACTCTTATATTAGACTTTGGCCAGACAAAACAATAAGGGCAATAAAGCTTAAATTAACTCTAGACGACACACAAATTATTTATCATTCAGAAATTTGCACCTGATAGAAGGTCAACCTTTCTAAGAATTCATGTGAGTCTTGTCCATGTCTAATGACAGTTCCAGAATGGTCCTTTAATTTGAGAGACTGCTTTATCCAAGTTTCAAACATCACGTCACTTTTCTTTTACTGAATGGGGTAGCTTTATATTACTAGGCTTTTCTGCTCAAGTGACTAATGTGAAACTTGAGAGTTATTCTTGAGTGATATCTTAATACTACAAATGTAGCCGATTGCTGCCACATTTAGTGCATACCATCTGTTTTCCTAATAACTTTGTTGAGATGCCACTGGAATCAAAGCTCAAATGTTTAGTAGGATGTGTACCTACCCATTCTGTCTCTGTACAGTTCAATTAATCTGCCCTTTGCATTTCCCACTAGCCTTTGACTTCGATTAATCTACAGTTTTTACTTCTCCAGCGTTTCTGTGTCATCTTTCCACTTCCATAGTGTGCTCCATTTTGATTTAAAATATAACTTTCATGTCCACCAAACAATTCTCTGCACCTCAATACTTGAAAATTATTAGTTGATTCAGGATCATTATGGTTTATATTAATATCTGCATAACACATAATTAACTGCTATTATTTTCTTTATCGTAAATTGAAAAACTTAAATAAGTAAAATTTAGAAATTGATCAGAATCATAGATACTTGATGATTCTGGACTATCCAACAATTTCTCAAGATACTTTGGGTTTTCACATACGAATATCCCACAAGCTGATAAAAGCTCTACAAAGAGTGGAACGTGATTGCTCCTCCATAATGGGTTGCTATCACCTTTTTGACTTTGGTAGCATCATTGCTCCTCCATAATGGACTTTCCATGTTAAGAAAACATCCAGAAAAAATCTCGTGCACTAGTATAAATTGAGAAGTAGCATACGGGAAGCAACACAACCGAGAGTTTTGTTGTTGAGAAATGCAATACAAGATGGCAGGCACTCTCTTTCGTTTATTCGTGATTCTTCTAGGGCTTTCTCATCTTATGTGCTTGAAAGCAGTACCAGTTACAAGTAAATTCTACTACAATATTTCTAATTTTATTCTAGTAGAGTTGTAGTTCTCCCTCCTCTTCTTACAAATGGCTTGTTTATATAAGCAGGAATTGAAAACATTATGCAAGGCCCCCAAGTTCATTATCTTAGACCAGAGAACAGCCACAAGGTGGTGTGTGAAATTTGAGGCCTTATGATTATCCTATGTTGTTATAAGACACGTAGTGCATTTTTTTAACCAGACATCACGTCAATGAGCTTATGTTCCTTTTATTCAAATACAGGTTATCACTGAGAAATACTACAGGCACTTGGAGGAAGCAACCACTACTGAGAGGATGGAGTTGGAACTCCAGGACTATTCCCCATCAGGGCCTAATGGTCGTCACACTCCAAGAGCACCATAGCGTGTGAAATGGTGTGCTGAATGGTACTTTGTCTAGGTAGCTGGTAGGTGTCCTCTGTGTAGTACAATCTTATATAAGTAGAGCCATAATTGGTCAATTGTAGAGGCAATTATGTTATGTATGATGAGAGAATGGATTAACTAGAGTTGAATCCCCACTGTTTGGTATGATTATATGTGAACTCACACTCATGTTTGTTAAGAATAAATAATACATGCACTCACAATGCGGAAGTTATTTATATGGTTATCTAATCACAAATTATCATATGTAGTAATTTTGATGTTTTTATAATAAACATGTTAAAAGTCATGACAAAGATGATTTCTGATTAATTGAGAAATAAACATTCATACTTACGTGTCTGTTAAACTCACACTCATGTTATTCAACTAATAATAGCATTAGAGCTCATTTGTGCATTACAATTACAAAAGGTTTTATCTTCAAAATAATGGCAAGTATTCTAAAGGATTCTCACTCAAAGAATTCGAGTGGAAACAAAAACCAACCCACTAATAAATCTATGCAGAAAGAAAACGTACATAGATTTTATTTTCTTATTTTGGTAATCCCACTCTACATGCATGTAATTAAAGTAAGTCTTGGAAGCATAGCAACGGATCGTTCATGGTGCTAGAAACCCTCCACCCCAATATTAAGTCGTGAAATAAACAATAGTTTATGTGAATAGTTGCTCACGAGTTAGTGATGCATTAAGCATTAAACAGATTCTTTTTGGCCCTTCTTTTGTCCACAATAGAAATATGGAGATTTAAAAGTGAAGAACCATTTGTCCACCGAGAGCAAGTTGATAGGGATTGCATAACCATGTTCTTGGAAAGTGAAATCGGAACTAATCCAAAATGTTTATTTAATTTAAGTAATGATGTTAGTTGGCCACTAAGTACACTTGAACAGCGTAGAAAGCGATGCATAATGTTGATGGGGACATAGTTTTGTCTACCACTCCCATATACGCCTCTTCTCGAACATATCTTATAAAAGTGCCAATATAATTGTGACCTATGAAGTTAGTGGAATTAAGTAGAAGCACATTAGATCAGAGGCTGGTATCTATTGCACGTAAGTATGGAGATTTGATTTTAATATACTTGATGTGCATAAAGTAATTAATATCAGGTGTAACAGGACGTCTCACACGGACCATATTCTAATGCAGATACATAATCTCTGCAATAAAATATCACAGACATTAATATGTGAAACAGGTGCACGTTAATGGTGTGTCTTGATTTCTAAAATAATAAACTGAGTGCTGTATTTTTTATAATCCAGATAGGTAATCTAAAGGAAAAGCTAGAAGATTATTTTCCACACTAAAAGTCTCCAAATCTACAGAATCCTCTGTCCTCTAAAGTGGTGCTCTTAATTTGCATGCTTTCAAAACTAGGAGTTTGATGACGTTGTTCAGTTGTGTGCCGTGCCATTTGAGGAACGAGAAATGGAATAGGAGGCAATGAAAAATTATCTCTTTGGTTAACCTGAGTTAATATATGAATTCTATCGTCTGCATAAACGTCAGAGATGCACCCAAAGATACTAAACTAATGACATAGAGGCAACAATTTAACAGTCATAGTTTTCTTATTACTGACCAACTCGGTGTCAGAGTTTTCCAAAACAATATTAGTAAGATTTTGGTGACCTTCACCATTTCTTATCTAATAATCTTTGACAATCAGAAATTTTTTCACTAATTTAAACTTGTGATTCTAGGTTTGCTCTAATAATGTTTAGCTCAACTCTTTCAGCCTTTATTTTTCTTTGGCCCTTTTTCAATTGGTAGCATTAACAATCTGAATAAAAGGTAAATGAAGTCATAGAGAGACGCAATCCTTTGCAAGATAAAGCTTAATTTGGCGGATGCAATTAGCTAATCATGATTAGTACTTAACTTTTGAGTAATGTCAACTCTTGTAGAGTCAAAGAGATTAATATACCAGAAGGTGTTAGTAAGTTTTCACTCGTAATGTACACCTTAGCGCTAATGCTTTTCAGTGAAGACACGTTGAGAATTATCTGAGAACCCTCTTGATGTCAGGTTCGTGACAAAATTATTTCAGTCTTCAACTGCCTCAATATATTGTACTTTATCTCTCTATACGTGATAGTATGTGTCTACCAGCACCATGCAATTGCTCTCATACTGAAATGTAGCAATTGCAGTGAGCTGCTGAACATTCTTTGATTATGTTTCGGATAGAGTTGACCCGGTCTGCGACCAATTGGTTCTTGAGGTTAAAAGATAAGAAACCTTTTTGTGACAGTAAAAAAATTAAATGGCTGCAAATGATCCAGTTCAGCTAAACCGAATTTTGAACCTGAACAAGATACTATATGGCACAACTTAAAGAAGAGAATACAGAATTACACACTTAACTGGTGGGTTACATGTGTGATACAAAATGAAAGGAAAAATCCGAAGTTTAGATCTTATTTTCTAACAAGAAATTATGTGTGATTATTAAGACACACTACTATGTATAACTGACTGGGACACTGGTATTGAAGCATTAAACAATAAAATCTTGAATCATTGGTCTTCTGGAGATGGAGCAACAGCAGGAGCTGGTGCAGGTGCACCCCCTTGATCAGAATTTAGAAGTCCAAATTTCTTGATGAGTTCATTTGCAATCAGCTCATTAGCATTGTCTGTGGGGTGGTACTCATCCCAAAAGACATATTTGCTTCTATCTTTGCACAGACTTGATGCAGGTACACATGTAAGGGCGGGTCGAATATTCCAAAAGGAACAGCATGGTGAGTCTGAGTTTTGAAATCCTACAAAGCAAACGTAGCTATGATGTAAATAACTCTTAGCAGTCAGCACACAAGCTAAAGCCCAATTTTTAATTATCTGATCATGTGTGATATGTTGGCAATTCTTCAGCAAATAGTAGCATTGTAAAACCTTTAGATGTTCCTAAGCATAATAGAAATCCCAATGATTTATGCTCTGTGCTTTACTTTTCATTCTTTTAAAGTGTTTCACATACACAGCATGTATTAGGTTCTTTTAGATAATGGGCAATGGAGTAACATATTTTACTTACCATACTTATTTGGATTGCTTATCACATCATAGACAACATCATATGCATCTCCAAATCTATAGGTTGAATCAGGAAAATGCTTCCCAAAGTCATCTACTAACTCGCTTACAGCTTTGTTGAAGGTAAGAGCCAGCTTGTTCGCCTTTTCTCGACAATTCCCAGTTGTACTGAGCACCCTTTGAAGGGGAATGCAGCCCATTGGACCCAACCCGAAAACCACCAGCTGTCTTGCTCCTAAACTATGAAGTAACTAAACACAAAGATACCATAATTGAAAAGATTTTGATTATTAGATGCAAAAAGAACAAGAAAAAGAAAAAAAAGTTGTTAGGAAAAAAAATAAGTAAACCTTTAGTTGTCTTTCCAGTGTTCCTATTAAGTAGTCCATGAATGTGTCATCATTGTATGTCCATGAATCTCTGTAAACTGGCATCAAGTAGTTGTTGATGAAGTCGTTGCTCCCTAAAGCAACAACATAACGACCTTCGTTGAAAAACTTGTCAGAAGCCCTTTTTCCAATTTTACCTCTAATTAACTCTTGTGTCCCCTGAAATAGCTCAATTTGTTTGTCCAGGGAAAACTTTTGGATCTGCAAGAAGCACAATTTTCATTCAATTATGCTTGCATAAAGACTATAAGATACGTAGTGTATGAATATGACACTCACAAAATAGGCACCGGTTTCATTCAAGATGCCACCACCACCAGAAGCATAGTTCACACCATTTTCTAGTATAACTTCTTCATTCACAGATGGGTCCAGGAATGCAGGAGGCCTAGGGAGGCCAGTACGGTCACCTGAAAAGTATAAAAATAGTATTAGTATGCAGCCAGAAACAATAGACAAGAGCTACCATTTCTAAATAATATGACAAACTCTAACTCACATTTCTTTACATATTTAACACCATAAGAATAACCTTTGAAGTTAGAAATTCAAAGTTAAATCTTTGCTGCATTGATGTGGATTTGAAATCTATTCATTTGGTAGTAAGGTTTGAAATACACATGCAGAAAATTTAATGAAGCTACCTTTCACTTTTGGCAAAATATTAAGAATCTTGCCAAATAGAGGCTTTCTGAGAATTCAACAACCCAAATGCTGATATCAATTGGGTTAGGTTCTATTACGTCGACTGATTGCAAAGTGCGTGCAAGATAAAAGTAAAAGGGTTACCTATTATGTCAGCTACTGTGCGACCATTAGTGAACCTTCCATTAGGTAACCCATTTCCCATGTCTATGCCATACCAAGGCAAGCTTGCTTGAGCAAGGCTTCTAGAGAGATGCATGTTATTACCAACATCAGAGAGTGAGTCTCCGAAAATGAACTGAACAACCTTGCTATGGCATCCATCAAGACCAATTCCCAAAATGGTGATTACCACAGTAACTAATGCAAGATTGAAGTTCATGTTTTTCTAGCAAGCTATTCCTCTTTATGCTTTCTATGGCCATTAAGCATTTGGTTGGTTTTTTATACAAGCTACCTGCTACGAATTTTGAAATTTTAATTTGGAAAACAAGATTGTTCTAGAGTTTGGCAGCAACATAGAGAAAATGTCATGGACATGCAAAAGCCAGAAGTAGATTGTTTGATACACCAACTATTTTATTCATTCAAAGCAACTACAACTACCCATATAATTTTAGAGTAATATCAGAAATGAATGGCTAAGTCAAGAGTTTGTTTATGTTGCAACTTGAAATCCCTTATCAAGAAACAGGAATTAAGAATGAGGGAATATGGGGTGAGATTTCAAATTGAATTCTCAACAAACACGGTTGATGTCCTTGGAGTGAATTGTAATTTGCAATGGTAAGTTCACCAAACCGGAAAACAAATGTTGTCCCAAAACACAAGCAGGAATGCTAATTCCTACACCAATGTGTAACTCAACAACGTAAAAGGAAAATATTGAATGTTTCACCTAACATAGTCACATAATTCGCAATTCACTTATGTACATGTACGCTACAAGTACACGCACTATGTGAACTTAAAAAAAAATTAATAATAATAATAATAAATAAAATAATATATATATATAAATAAATATTGAATTGTTCAACCAATACTATTCAAAGTGATATTTACTAAATAATCAAGATGTTAAGAGATTGAAAGACCGTCAAGAACGTTGATATTTACTAGACCATTCGACATAACAACTAGAAGACTCTAGATAAGTCTAATCAGAATAACTTAAATCTAAAACCCTAAATCCAAAAATAAAATTAATTTGACAAGATCCAATGTGAATCCTACTAAATCCAAACTAAAGTTCAAAATCAAATTTGAATTATATGATTCATAATAAGGTTTGAACATAGTAAATAAAATTATAAATAACAAAATTTCAGTAAAATTGATGAAGTTCAATATTTAGTAGTATAAAAAGGTAGCTCGATAAAATTGGAGAACCTTACAGATACATCTCATCTTTCCGATAAACCGAAAAGTCATAAAGAAAGAAAGGAAGGAAATTACAAGTAACCTACTTAGTGTCATAGAAAAAAGAAAGACTTAGAAAAGTACTTGAAGTTATCTCGGTGAAAGTCCTCTAAATACATGTACGCGTTTTTATGTTATTTTAAATTTATAATAAATCCTAATATATAAATTATAATATTATTAGTAATTTTATCTCAATTTTATATACTGCTTCCCTTTTGTTAAGAAAGTATTAAATAACATAACAAGGTAATTCATGGAAATAATCAAATACTTTAACGAAGTTAACACATATTTTCTGAAAAAGAAGAATAATAATTTTATCTTTGCTTCTTTTATCTGCATCATCTCCAATCCTTAATATTTTATTACACAGGAGGTCAAACTTTATACTTATTTTTTTTATACATCCCTTCCATTTTGTTTTAAAACTTATTGATGAATTTTGACAATTTTCAAACGGTCTCTATAATGTGAATCGGTTCATCACTTCAAATTGTGAAGAAATTTTTGGTAAATTTGTATGAAAATAACAACCCAATTGTTAGGCATGAACTAATTTGTGATTCTGTATGGTATACAATGAATTGTGTTTTTCCAAAGTTGTTCAACCTTTGTGTAATATGTCTGAATAACATAATCCCTTTTGGAACCAGTGGATAAGAGCTTTAATAATAAAAAGTAGGATAAGAGTATATTTGGACAAGTTTCTTGGTAAGCAATTTTTGAAGAAAGACATAAGAAGAATTTTTTATTTTTTTTAAACACAAATTAAAAATAAAAATATAAAAAATTATATAAAATAACTTTTAAAAAATAATTTATGTATAAGTTAATCTTACTTACAGAGAGTTAATTTCAAATTTTCCTCCTAAAAATACTTATGGAATAGCTTATCTAAGTATATCCTAAAACATAATTTTATAAATTAAAAGACCGAAATTTAATTTTTAGGTTTTAATTTTTTTTAAATTGTTTGGGCTAGGGGTTAAAATAATATTTTAATGAATTTAAAAATAATTTTTACATAACTTTAGAAATATAACAAAAATATTTTGTATATCTAATTTTATTTAGAGATTATAGTAGTGTTTTTAGTATTTTTCTCTATTATTATAATTTGTATTTAGAGATTATTTAAAGAAACTTGATAATTTATAACTTGAATTTTCATTAGAGTTACAAGATGTTTTAGATAATTTAACTAGTCTTGACATTAATACATTATTTCTATTTTGACAAGGATTTTGTAAACACCTTAGTTCTATCTTCTTGGTTATTCCCTTCCCAAACTTAACATCTTTTCGGAAAAAAAAAATCTCATAAAATATAGTGTATCATCTATACATGGTCTCTATAGATAAAACTTAAAGAACCAAAATAACACAAAATCATTAAAAAAATGTTAAGGTAGTTATATAAAAAATAAGTTTAAGTTTAATTCAACCTACTCATGAAATTTGTATCAACTTATACATTATAAAATATTTTATTTTTAGTAAATCTCCAACAAGTTACAATAAAACACATTAGACCATCTAACTAGTATCAACACTATTATACTAAATTATCATTAGTAAACGATATTTTAGTTCTATTTGTCTAAAATCTCTAATGCATAGTGTGTTAATCATAATTTCAATCATCATATTTTTAAATATAAAGAAGATAATTTCAAATCTCCAAAGTTCAGATATACCTTTCAAGTCATTTTTAAAAAAATTTAACATCAATTAAAATATAACTAAATTATAATATATATATATATATATACTTGATTTTATTAAATTAGTTTTATAGAATTGAATTAATTTAAATTTTATAAATATTTTATTATTTTAGTAACGTTTGTAGGAAATCTTACTAACACTTGTAGCCGTCTCCGCGTCACCTTTGACGTGAAAGTGAATCATCATTACTGAATTGTATAATCTTTCCAAATCTTTTTTCATATTGCACAACTACCAGATACAAAAAGTTATCCATACAACCTTCTCAAAATGATAAAGATGTCAAAACCTTCTCACATGGAAACATTACAAAGTTAGAATCTGTTGAATCATGGCCCGGACCCAAGCGTATCACAAATGGCTCATTCCATCTTTAATGGCAAAGAGGAGGTTCATGTGTTAAGTTTTTTTTATTATATATATATATATATATATATATATATATATATATATATATATATATAAAAGCAAATACTAATAAGAGTATCTATTTTTTACACACCTTACATAATATACTTATTCTTGACCAACCAATTAGAAATGTTTTAGGTTAAAGTTGTTCATACTCTTGTCTAGAATCAAATGAAAAATACTTTCTCACTCTTTCATTGCTAAAATAATTATAAGAAAACTTGTACTAAATCATATTTACTTATTATATATCCATTAAAAAAATTAGAAAACAAACTCTATATCAAGACACAAGCTAAATTGATATAGCTTATTAATGAACAACCACAAAATAAACTAAGTTTTGATAAATTTAAATTTATTTTAATCTTATAAAAAGGATACATACATTAAAAAGATATAGGTTTTCTAATATAATAACGCAAAGGGTGAAATGAAAAAAAAAATAGTAAATTAATGATCACATAATTCATTTTTCATAATTTAAAAAAATTTAGAATCATTAAACTTGCCTTAAATTAAATATAATTTTCCTATTTTTTAACAAAAAAATAAAAGATTATTAATAGGACATTAAAATAAGTATATGACCCAAAAAGTACAAAGAAACAAAAAGGCATATTGGTATATTACATAGTTATGCACATATGCGTGAATCATTACCTCTCATCCCAAAATTGTAATAAGCACATAACAACTTTCACTACCATCATCACGACTTTCCAAATCAATGCATCACACTTTTTGTTCATGTATAGTTTTACCATTATTCTACGTGTTTGCAGTTGATTTGTTTTTATAATTTTGTAACATTCGATCTTCGTTACTTATATATGGATATAGTTGAAAAACAAAGTAATAATTTAAAATAGCATGAAAAATATATGTTTTAAATTTTAAATAATTTAGCTTACATATATGAGTATATAGATAAGAGATGAAACTAGAAAAAAAGGTGCATTTGCAATAATTGTCATATATTTAGAACGTGTTGATGTTTTTTTTTTTGGTTTAAATATAAAATAAGGATATGACGATAGTTTGCTTTATATTTTAATTTTTTTATCATTATTTCGCATAAAATAATATTTTATATAAGAAATAAAGTTAATATTAGTACATATCACCAAAAAGTAATTAACATATCTATTTTATTTAAAAAATATGAATGTAAGAGATAATAATATTAGGGTAATGCAAAAGCTTAAACATTAAAATATAGTCAGTCTACCTTATAATTTTTAACATTTTTATATTATTTTAAATATCACTACAAGAAAATCATTAAATAAAAATCGAGACAAAAAATAATTAGTTACTATATTGACTAAATTAAAGATATTTTAGAGATTACAAAAAATTTTAATTTCTAAATTAATTTCTATTATTGTTAAATGTTTCTAAATTGGTATCTAATTAACTATCTTTTTGCTATCAAATTTAAAATCTAAATAATTGGTAGTTAAAATCTTGATAGCTAATTAGATACCAATTTAAAAACTATTTAAGAATAATATAAACTAATTTTAAAAAAAAATAAAAATTAATATCTAATTTAAACATTATAACAATTAATTATTTTATTTTTTGTCTTTAAAATTGATTTTTAATTTATGATCTTCTTGTAATGTAGGTAATTTATATGATCATTATACCCTTAAGTTTTTACTGTGTTATGTGACAAATAACAAGTTAGTATCATTAGATATGTTTATTTAGGATAGTGACCCTATGGAAAAAATTAGGATTTAATGGAACGGTAATTAATATAGAAAACCAATTAAAATAAAGTTAAATTGCACTCTGTATTCCTATTTTGCACTGGATCAGACTACATAAAAACTTACATTGTGTAAAATTATGTTGTATGGAGTTAATTTAGACTATACGATTACTTTTGTGATTAACATCAATACCTTGGATATTAGTAACAAGTTTATAATTTTTAGTGAAAGTTAATTCTTGTGTCTAATCTAACTTAACCAATTTTAGAAAAGAATCTAAAAACTAAATTAATCACAAATGGACATTATTAAACAAGCAAAGAAGATATGTTCCATATACTACATATAACCTTATCAACGAATATAATTTGTGAATAACATAAAGTTACACACAGATATAATTTTGCAGAAAATATTTGTAAATAAGAGACAAATTTGATGTAATAAACACAATAGATATTCATAACAAATAATGTAAAATATTTAAACTCTTGACAATTTACTCAGTTCTCTTTTAAGGCAAAAACAACTTTTTGCTTACTATCTATTTATTTTTTCTTCCAATAAACAAAAAAACATTTTATATACAAAAGTTTAAAGGAATTCAACGAATTTGGTTGATCATGACATCTCTACATCATCCCTGAAATCGCCATTGTTACCAATGACATCTTTTAAAAAAAAATTATATATTAAAACACATTGATGAAAAATATGATAAACATAAAAGAATTAACGAAATTTTTGTGGATATCTCACATGGAAATTAAATTCTTATCTATTAATAACATCAAATTGTGTAAAAAAAATATAATTTTCATGTCAAGTAATTTTTGTTTCTTGAACTTTTATCTGTCACGCAATCCATTTTTTTTATGTGTGTTAAAGTTCTTCACTTAAGCAACTTTATATTTTATCTGTGTTAAAGTTTTTCACTTAAGAAACTTTTTCTCCCTATAGGTCAATAGAAAAAGAAAATAGTTTACATGGGATATAACTATATACCTGTTAGGATACTCTTGTAACCCGATGTATAGGTCTTATATATATTTTTCTTGTAATTTTTCTATGCACATAGTGGGTTTTCAATAATATTCTATCGTTTTTTTTCTCTTATGGTTCACTACATACTCTAACATGGTAGGTATCAAGAGATTTTTTTTTTCTGCTGTCTTTTTCTCGTGTCTTCTTCCATCTTTACTAAGGGCATGTCCCCTGCATTCATGAGGTCTTTCGTTCCAACCTTGCATAATTTCACAACGCCTACTTCTCTCAAAGTTTTTTATGATAACTTCCTACTATGGAAACAATAGGTTCTTGCAACTGTTGATGGTCTTCTATTAACCAAATATCTTGACAACTCTGATACCCTCACGCCTTCTTTTTACTGCTGATGGTTCTTCTACTTGCTCCAATCCTACTTACTCCTTCTACAAGCAGCAAGACAACCTCATCATTGTCTGGATGTTTGCCTCTATGACTTCCATTTCTTACCAAAATGATATGTCTTCAATCTTCATCTCAAATCTGGTCCACTCCACTTTACATATGTGTTTTGCATCAAACACTCATGCATAGATAAAAAAATACAAACTGCACCTCAAGACCTCTAAGAATGATCTAACTATAGGTGCCTATCTTTTAGACAATAAAAAAAATTGCTGATTCCCTAGAGGCCATAAGTGCTCCAGTCACGATTGAAAGATCAAGTGGAGGTCATTCTTGATAGTCTATTAGAGGACTATGATCCTTTTAGGGCCACCATCATGTCAAGGTCAAAACCATATACCATAAATGAAATAGAAGCTCTTCTGTTAGCGCAAGTAGAACATCTCGATAAACATCGCCTTCTTGATCCTCTCACCTCTCCAGCGGCTGCTGCTGCCTCATGGAATCCAATGCAATCCAGAAATGAAAGAACAATTTTCGTGGAATCCAATGCCTCATGGAATCAAAGAACAAGTTTAACAATTTTCGTTGTAATCATGGCTACTCTTGTTCAAATTCTTTTCATGGGCCTCGTTCTTTCAACTTCAGACCTCAACACAATGGCTCTTGGAATTCTTCTTCCACTACTTCTCGGCCTACTTGTCAAATTCGCAAGAAACCTGGGCATTCTTCTGGTAATGATATGATCAACACTCTTCAAATAGGGCTCACGCAAATTTCACTCATATGTCTTTACAAGACAACGAGTCCCATGATTCTTCTCTGTTAGTTCCTTCTTCTCTTGAAGATCCTATGTGGTACCCAGACAGTGGCACAACACACCACATCACGAATAACTCCTCTACTTACACTAACAAGAATTCCTATGATGGCACTAACATAGTAAAAATGGGTAATTGAAAAGGTTTGCATATCTCTCATATCGATTATGCTAATCTTTGTTCTTCTATTTCCAATAACACTCTTGTTTTAAAAGATCTTCTTCATGTCCCTGAGATTACTAAGAATCTTATAAGCGTTTCCAAATTCTGTCGTGATAACAATGTTCTTTTTTAATTTCATTCTAACACATGCTATGTTGTTCTTTAGGTTACGAAAAGAGTTCTTATACAAAACATTCTTAAAGACGACTTACATATCTTTCATGCCTTAAAATCTATTTCTGGTTGCTCTATAAATATTATATCTTTCACTACTGATAAAATCACTTTAAACACTTAGAATGAATGCTTTGGCCACTGTAGTTTTAAACTTCTTAAATAAATTTTGTCACACTGTAATATACATGTTTGTGATAATGTTCGTGGAAAATGCCATCAGTTACCTTTTTATCTTTCTTTTCATACTTACAGTAAACCTCTTAAATTGATTTACACTGATATATGGGGCCCTTCTCTGTCATGGCTTCCAATGGTGCATGTTTGTTAGAGATCACATTCAACAACAACATGTAAAGCTGCTTCATATCCCTGCTCGCTATGAAGTGGCAAACCCTCTCACTAAATCTATATCTGACTCAAGTTTCCTCTTGCTCAGAACTAAACTCGTAGTGACTATCAAACTACCATGAGTTTAAGGGGTGTTAAAGATACCGTTCTAACCCACTCCATGAGTCCTATATATATTTTGCTTATAACTGCTCTCCACATAGTGGGTTTACACACATCAATAATATTATGTTGTTTTCTCTCTCTTATGGCTCACAACATACTCTAACAATACCAAGTATAAGTTAATATATCCATTATAATGACATAACCAAATGGATGAAGAAATAAATAAAAATAAAACTATCTTTATATTCATGAAAATCATTTTTATTATTGACCAAAGTAATCTGAATACTCCAAATATTTATGATTATCCTTCTTACAAAATTTAATCAACAAATCATCCTTAATTGTTATCCTGAAAATAGTTAAAATATAAAACAAAGTTTCAAATGGATGAGAATTATCAAATATTAACTTTATACTAACAATTTTTATAATGCATAAAAAAGTATTAAATTAAATATAAAAAATTAGTACTAGAAAATTAAAAAAGTGAAGCAAGACAACCAAAATTAGGTGAGTTATAATTACTCACCGAGTGAGTTATAAGTAGAAAATGAAAATGACAAAAAGAAGAAAAACGAACCCTTACCCAACTTAGGGTATTGTTTTTAGGCGAACAGGCACACAAGGGTATGGGAAAAAGGTAGGAGAGAAGAAGCGCCAAAAAGTTCCTTTTATATTTTGCGGTATCCTGCTTCCATTTCATGCATCACACCACATTTGTGAAATGAGGAAAAGAATGGTAAGAGAAAAAGAGAATGGAAAATAAGTTTATTTTATTTTTTAGAATTTTGCATACTTATAATAAATTAAGTATGAAAATAGAGAAGGTGATGATGACGTGTCAAAACTTGAGCGAATTAATGAAGTGTGAAGCACAGTGGGAAGTGTTACGAGAGCATTAAAGATAAACAGTGAGCTATAACGTGGAACCATGACAGCCACTCAAAATAAAACTAAGACCGAACAACTCCAAGGACAGGACAAAGACACACACTTTCCACAAACCTTCATCATCTCAAAATCTATCCACATCAAATCGCCACCCTCAATTCCACCCATCCAACGCTCACAAACCACCTCAAATCCCAACCGTATCCCCTGAAACAAGCACACATACATAAAAAAAAATCAAACCCCTCTCACTGTCTCACTCTCACTCCCCACTCTTTCACCATGAATTCTATTGCTCTCAAAACCTTCGTCGGCCTCCGCCAAACCTCGCCGGATGCACAGCATTTCGCCGCCCAGCCAAGACTCCCCCCTCCCCACCGCAAGTTAAGGATCGTGGCCGGGAAGTTCAGCCCCAAGCTGCAGGGGCGCAACCTACGAGTAGCGGTGGTGGGCGGTGGTCCCGCCGGCGGAGCGGCGGCGGAGACGCTGGCGAAGGGTGGCGTGGAGACTTTCCTTTTCGAGCGGAAGCTGGACAACTGCAAGCCGTGCGGGGGAGCGATTCCGCTGTGCATGGTGGGGGAGTTCGACCTGCCGCTGGACATCATCGACCGGCGGGTGACGAAGATGAAGATGATATCGCCGTCGAACGTGGCGGTGGACATCGGGAGAACGCTTAAGCCGCACGAGTACATAGGCATGGTCCGGCGAGAGGTGCTGGACGCTTACCTGAGAGAGCGGGCGAAGGAGAATGGGGCCAATGTCATCAACGGGCTGTTCACGAAAATGGATATTCCGAAGGATAACAACACCCCCTACGTTCTCCATTACTCTTCCTACGATAACAAAACCGGCGGGGCTGGTGAGAAGCGTACCTTGGAAGTTGACGCTGTCATTGGTGCTGATGGCGCTAATTCTAGAGTCGCCAAGTCTATTGATGCTGGTGAATATGAGTACGCCATCGCTTTTCAGGTACTACTCTATTTCTTCTTCCACACTCTCCAACATCTTTTACTCACTTCGTATCATCATTGGTTAGAGTTTATAAATTTATACGGGATACTTGTTTAATAAGAAGTATGCCCCGCAATTTCTTTCTTTTTTTTGTGAATTTATAACTGTTACTTGGGTTCTTGTCGTTATCAAAGAGTTTCTCATGTTGTAAACTGTCAATTGGATTCTACCAGCAGTCAATTTGGTCGTGACCAATTTTGTTCAGAAACGTAGTAAAATTGCTCTCCAATGTTAAAGATCTTATTCAACCACCCCCAAGCTACTTATTGAGTTGTCTGGTAGATGCCAGAGTAATGGATTTAGTTGGTTATGCCTTTTCGTGGAGTCACGAATCAAATTTGCTGGTGATGAAACTTTTAGTAACTAAATAATTGTGAAAGAACAGCACAAATAACAGTCAAGAAACTACATCAAAGTTTTTTCCTTGCATATGAATGCTCTTTTTCTTGTCTGGGATGTAGGGAATTTTCTTCAAAGTTGGTGATTTCCTTTTTTAAAAAAAAAAAGAATATAGGCTTCTGATTTGTGAATTACTATGGCGGAAAATGCATTGTATATGTGTGTTTGAACTTTCAAATGGATGTTATTGGCGTGTGAGTGTTGCTGTTATGATTTTGGGAAGGTAATAACACTAGCATGTGTCGTTTTGATTGCATTTCTCAGGAGAGGGTAAAAATTCCGGATGATAAGATGGCGTATTACGAGGACCTTGCGGAGATGTACGTGGGCGATGATGTTTCTCCGGATTTCTACGGGTGGGTATTTCCAAAATGTGACCATGTGGCTGTTGGCACTGGTACCGTGACACACAAGGGGGACATCAAGAAGTTCCAACTAGCAACAAGGAAAAGAGCAGAAGACAAAATTTTGGGAGGCAAGATCATCAGAGTGGAGGCTCACCCTATCCCGGAACATCCGCGGCCGCGAAGGTTGTTGGGAAGAGTGGCCCTGGTGGGTGATGCTGCTGGGTATGTAACGAAATGCTCCGGAGAGGGGATATATTTTGCGGCCAAGAGTGGGAGGATGTGTGCAGAGGCAATTGTTGAAGGTTCAGAGAATGGGAAGAGGATGGTGGAAGAAGGGGACTTGAGGAAGTACTTGGAGAAGTGGGATAAGGCTTATTGGCCCACTTACAAGGTGTTGGATGTGCTTCAGAAGGTGTTTTACAGGTCCAACCCTGCGAGGGAAGCGTTTGTGGAGATGTGTGCTGATGAGTATGTGCAGAAGATGACCTTTGATAGCTATTTGTACAAGACAGTGGTGCCTGGCAATCCACTGGAGGATCTGAAATTGGCCATTAACACCATTGGGAGCGTAGTTAGGGCCAGTGCCATAAGGAGGGAGATGAATAAACTTAACGTATGACAATACTCATCGTCTCTCTGTCTCTCATATTTATAATTCTTTTTTTGCGTTATGTAATCTCCCAGTGACATGATCTCCTTGTTATTAAGTGATATGGTGATTATATATGTACGTGTAAGCAGAAGGATTGAAAATTTTCATGCAAATCCCATAACAGCACTTTTGCACCTACTCAATAATCCAAAATAATAGTTTGATTCGTCCATATTCTGGTTTAAAAAAAGGATGAAGGAAAGTGATTTGAGGTTAAATTTAATGATATGTCCATGTTAATGATGTAATGATAGGCACAACTAGTCTCAAAGTTTTTCTTCATTTTATATGCTTTTAACAATGTGCGCCATTTACCTTTTGGTTATATTCAAGGGTCCAAGTTACATAAAGATTTCGTGCATTTTCTATTATTATTATTTGGCTTAAATATTTTTTATTCTAGTATTTTTTTTTAATTTAGCTCTATTATTAATAAAAATTCCAAGTCTATCAATTTTATAAATTTAACCGTGCAACTAGTTTAAGATTCAATTAAGTACCTCAATTATTAAAAATATAATAGTATTGAATTGATGTCAGCAGATTTATAAATTATCACTACTTGTTGATTATAAATTGCATTTTATGTAAATTAAAACAGTTAATATTTTTGTAATAATTCCTTGCTAATTAGCTAAAAATTGATTATATCATTGCATTTCTTAAAAATTAAAAGACTTCATGAAACTTTTATTAATAATGGCATAAAATAAAATAATAGTGTAAAAAATGTAATTAAACGTTATTTTTTTCTTATCAACTGTGGATTTAACTATATAAATAATTTACTCTCACAACAGTTGTATACCCACGACCTATACATAATTTCTATTTATGAATGCAATTGATTGCATGACTGTTTAACATAAATTTTACAAATAAATTCAGAAAGATAGGTTCATTACCTTAAAACATATTTAATAGAAATTACTTTCTAAAGTATTTATGAATACAAGTATCATTATATAAATTTGAAATATAAATTGTTTAAAATTAAGGAGAGAGATGAATTTACCCATTATGCATAAGATTATATCTATTAGCTCTTAAATATAAATAATTATTATATATTAAAAGAAATCCAGTCTTGGAGGTAAATTTTCTATCTAGCACCATTTACACTTTTATTTTCCTATCTATCACCCTTTTGTTTTTATTTTCCTATCTAGCAATTTTTTTTATTTCCCTATCTAACACATTTTTATTTTTTATTTTCCTATCTAGCACCATTTCAAAAATAAATAAATAAATACTTTTTTTTTTGATAATTTTAATTTTGAATGCATTAAAAAATAAATATTTTTAATGTTTAAAATAGTTTAAAATATAATTAATGAATAAATAAATGAGTTTTTACAAAAAAAAATAAAAAGTAATAAATTTAAAATGTTTATGAATGAAGAAAATAAAAAACTAAACTCTACAACAACATAAAAGTTGAATTTATAAACATACATTAGTATTTATTTTTATTATTATTGATGATGTAATAATGTTAATTTCAAGTAAAAAATACACGACATAATTATAAAAAAAAACAAGTTGAAAAAGGACTAATATGGACATAAGAGAACAACATGAGCGAACAAAAAAATGTTCATATTGTCAAATACTAGGACACACATAAAAAAACATGTCCCAACATTACTAGATTGTGCACTTCTCGTCATTAATTATGTTTCATTTCGTACAAATTATTTAATGTACCATTGAAGAAAGTATTAAATGAATTATCAACTTTCATTTATTTTCATTCTTATGATCAACATATACTTATTTACTATCGCCTTATATCTCTTATATTTATTTTATTTGGATTTTTTTTATATCTTATCTTTATCTTATTTTGTTTTGTCTTTATTTTATATCTTTTATGTTTTTAGTTATTATTTTTTTTTGCCATTCTTTATTTATTTCTGTTTTCTGTTTTTATTTTATTATTGTTGTTTTTATTTTCTATACTTATTTATTTTTGCATTTTTTTCTTATCATTTTTAAGCATTAAATGTAACATTTGCATTAGTTTTTTTTAGGATTTTGCATTTAGGGTAGACACTTCAATATTATTTATGTGTCCACTATTAATTAATACTAATTGACTTTGTTTTTTTTTTATAATTATGTTCTGTATTTTTTACTTGAAATTAACATGATTACATCATTAATAATACAAAAATATATACTAATTTATGTTTATAGATTCAACTTTCATGTTGTTGTAGGGTTTAATTTTTTATTTTCTTTATTCTTAAAAAAAATAATTTTAAACTAAACATTTTTAATTTATTATTTTTATTTTGTAAACATTCATTTCTTTATTCATTAATTATATTTCTAACTATTTTAAACATTAAAAATATTTATTTTTTAATGCATTCAAAATTAAAATTATCAAAAAAATAATAATTTATTATTTATTTATTTATTTTTGAAATGGTGCTAGATAGGGAAATAAAAAATAAAATGGTGCTAGATAGGGAAATAAAAAATAAAATGGTGCTAGATAGGGAAATAAAAACAAAAGGATGCTAGACAGAGAAATAAAAACAAAATAATGCTAAATAGGGAAATAAAAACAAAAGAGTGTTAGATAAGAAAATAAAAATGTAAATGGTGCTAGACAGGGAATTTACCCCAGTTTTGATGTCTTAAATAAATGAAACATTTTAGTTTCTTAAAATTTAAGATACAATTTAAATGTTTGAAAAATTATGTTAAACTAAAAAGTGTTTTAGTTTTTGAATTTATAAAGTAAATTGACAAGATTAAAAAGATAATTAAGAGGTAAATAATTGATATAAAAGAAGAAAAGTGATGGGAGGACGTGGCAGCAGAGTGAAGAAGCATTTTGGGAGTAGATTAATTTTCTCTTTAGCGTTTGGTAAGGTAAAGGGTAGAGTGTGTATATTTATTCGGCATTCGGCTGGTGTTTGCATTCGTCCACCATCCATACCAATCCAATCTCTCAGGCGGAGATTTCAACCCAACTTTGCTTCTTAAAGCTCTTCGTCTTTCTCATCATCGTTCATTCCCAGGTGCGTTTTTCTCTTTCTCCCCTCAGATCTCAATCCTTTCCCTCATTCCAGATCTGTTCAAGCGTTTTTCTCTTCCGTTTCCCCTTCTCTGCTTTTCATTTCTCGCTTCTATTATCAATGTCGAATTTCCATTTCAAATTATGCTCTCATTACTAATCTCGACCATGCATGCTAGTTTTCGCCGCTTTCCATGCTGCGTGTCATTTCATTGCGCTTTTAGGTTCCAACCTGTTTCTTAGCATATGTTGAATAATTTGTTGGGCTAGTGTTTAGCTCATAAATCTGTTGGAAAATAAGCCTTGCGTTTTATTGTTTCTTTGGTGTTTTTGTTAGCTTTCAGACAGGTTTCTGTGGTTTAATGGAACATATCTCGTGCCATTTTTTTGTATCGCAGGTTGAGATGGCAGCGGCACCTGCAGCTACTTTTACTATTGGATCCACCGCCTCCCTTGGCCAAAGAGGAAGCTCTCTTCCTCAATCAAGGTCTTTTGGGTTGAAATTCAACTCCCAGAATCCTTTGAAGAGTTTCTGTGGCCTCAAGGCTATGTCATCTGTGAGATGTGAGTCAGAATTATCTTTCTTAGGTAACAAAAGTGGTTCTGCTCTGCGGGCATCCTTTGCATCCAAGGCTCAGAAGGAAAACAGCCAGAAATTCAACTACCAGTTGCAGCCTCAGGCTTCGTACAAAGTTGCAGTTCTTGGTGCTGCTGGAGGGATTGGGCAGCCGCTCTCGCTTCTCATCAAGATGTCCCCTTTAGTGTCCGACTTGCATCTCTATGATATTGCAAATGTCAAGGGAGTCGCTGCTGATATCAGTCACTGCAACACACCCTCACAAGTCAAGGATTTCACTGGAGCTTCTGAGTTGGCAAATTGTTTGAATGGTGTGAATGTTGTTGTCATTCCTGCCGGTGTTCCAAGGAAGCCTGGCATGACTCGTGATGACCTTTTCAACATCAATGCTGGAATAGTCAGGGACTTGGTTTCGGCTGTTGCGGATAATTGCCCTGGTGCTTTTATTCTAATTATCAGTAACCCAGTGAACTCTACTGTGCCTATTGCTGCAGAAGTTTTGAAACAGAAGGGTGTCTATGATCCTAAAAAGCTCTTTGGTGTTACCACACTGGATGTTGTGAGGGCAAACACATTTGTTGCCCAGAGGAAGAACCTGAAGCTGATTGATGTTGATGTCCCTGTTGTTGGGGGCCATGCCGGGATTACCATTCTTCCTCTGTTGTCAAAGACAAGACCCTCAGCGAGTTTCACTGATGAAGAGGTTGAGGAGTTAACGGTCAGGATTCAAAATGCCGGAACTGAAGTTGTGGAAGCAAAGGCAGGTGCTGGGTCTGCTACCTTGTCGATGGCATATGCAGCTGCTAGATTTGTTGAATCGTCTCTGCGAGCACTTGATGGAGACGGGGATGTGTATGAATGCTCATTTGTGCAATCAGATTTGACTGACCTTCCATTCTTTGCTTCAAGGGTGAAGCTTGGTAAGAAAGGTATCGAGGCTTTAATTCCATCTGACCTCCAAGGGTTGACTGATTATGAGCAGAAGGCTTTGGAAGCCCTTAAGCCAGAACTCAAGTCCAGCATAGAGAAGGGGATTGCTTTTGCTCAGAAGCAAGCTGTTGCTGCTTAGCTTTATTTTATCAACGGTGATTTCTTGGGTTATGAATTTATTTGAGCATAAATACTAGGAGAAATTAGGTTGCGGATTTGTTGTAGCATCTTTTCTGCTTCCAGAACTTAGGATTCAAATTTTCCGTAGTATCAATTCTACTTCCAGTTTTGTTAGTAGAACGGGAGGGAGCTTCCATTTCTGTTCTATACCAAGCTTAGGTTTTGATAAAAATCTCCGAAGATGTCACCATTATAATGTAGAATCGGAGAAACATAAATGTTTGAATAATACGGCCACTGGACCAGCTTTTGGTTTTTCGATGAATCATTTAGAATCCAGACAAGCTCTGGCCTAGTTGAACATGCAGTACACTTTTCGGTCATCAATGCCAGATCAATGCGCCCTTTAGTTGATAGATACAAATAATCTGCGCGTAGAAGATTGCAGTTTGAAACTGCAGGACGAGGTGTTTTAATCCTACGACTCATGAATTTTAAGTTGTATTTGTAATTTCTTATTAGTAAAATATTTTTTCACGATCAAAATTGTCCGCAATTAGTTATCTTACCCGGTTAGAATGAATTAGATTTTGATAATATTCTTACTCCTAAGTCACTCGCCAGACGTAGAAGAGCAATTTTAAGTAAAAAAAGATGGGAGAAAAAACTGTCAGATGCCATTCTCTGAATGGAATGCATCGAAAATTATCAATTCGACATTATCAGAGTGCTTTGTTATTGTTCACTTGATAGATTTTGAATCGACAAAAGCTGTATTGAGAGAGTTGATCCAGTTCGCAGGGATTGTATCCTTGTTAGCACTTTGAGGAATGACAACAAAATCCCCGCGTGACGAACCTACCCTGTCTCAGGTAAAATGACTCTAGCTCATTATTTTTTGTACTAATCCATATAAGCAAAAGTTCTTCAAAAACTGAAAAACAAAATTCTCATGCCAACAACAAATTTGCGGGATAGCAGATTTGATGTTTTGCACTCAGGCCACTGGTGTTTGGTAGGTGTCTGATAACATGTCCAGCAGGATCGTTCTTGAATGATCTACCCATCAGCTTCGGACACACTAACAGGCGCTGTGGTGCCATGAAATAATACACGAATAAAGCCAATGGTTATATATCCTTCACTGACCCACTAGCAATGCAGTTAAGCCTGCTTGTATTTATGGGTGCATTTCAATTAAGCCAATATTCCATCCAAGGTTCTACAAATAACAGGCCGTAAAGTTAGCAATTCTACATTTTAATAACACTTGGCGCTCGACATGAGACAATTATCACCAGCCCATGATTTCCCTACCAATAGTCCCTACATGAGCAGTGCCCTCCCTTGAAGTGGTGAAACCGATTATGGTCCCTAAGAAGTACATCACGGTTGTAAACCCCAGAAAAAAGTTTTAGAAAATTGTGGCAATCAACACATATACGGACATTACTGGCCACTCTCAGTGTTGTGCCAGGTGGAGTTGCAAGAACCCCAAAAGCAACAGCCAATTTTTCACTGTGATGTGAGAGCACATAGCCCTTTTCTTTGTCATCCATCTTATGTAACTCAGATGAAAGTTCAACAACATAACCAGCAATCCTCAGCTGATGATTAATCTCATCCAGTTTCTCATGAATCAAACGATTTTTCGAATGTGAAACGTCGTCCACAACAAACTCGTGTACTACTCCTTTCAATTCGATTGTGCTACAGCCAGGCGTTGTTTGGATTGCTTTATCTTTCATCAATTTCCTCACCTCTGCTACCTTCTCCCAGTGTCCAGCTGAAGAATAAATATTCAAAAGTAAAACGTAATCCCCAGCTTCTTGAGCTTTCAATTCAATCAAATGCCCGATTACTTGTTCACCAAGTGTAACATGGCCATGAATTCTGCAAGCCCCAAGCAAAGTCCTCCATATTGTGGAATCTGGCTTCACCACCATTGACATAATAAGCTGATAAGCCTTATCAAGCAGGCCAACACGGCCCAAGAGATCAACCATGCACCCATAGTGACGAACGTTGGGAGTTATTCCAAACTCTCTGTTCATACGGTCAAAAACTGACATTCCCTCATCAACCATTCCAGAATGACTGCAAGCTGAAAGGACACCCGTGAATGTCTGATCATCAGGCTGAATGCCAATTCTCAGCATCTCTTCGAATGTCTCGATAGCTTCCCTCCCATATCCATTCATTGCCAAACCAGAGATCATAGCACTCCATGAAACCACACATTTATTTCCTGTTCTCTTAAACATCTCATAAGCCTTATCTAAACAACCACAACGTGAATACATAGAGATGAGTGCATTTGATAAATTGAGAGCAACACCATAACCACGCTCCATTATATAACCATGAATTCGTTCACCAAATTCCAAGGCATTCAAATGAGCACAGGCCTGAAGAAGAAGCAAACAAGTAACATCATCAGGCTCACATTTATCGTTCGAACGCTGCATATCATCAAACAAACTCAAAGCGTCCCGAGTCCTATTATTTCGAACACAGCAAGAGATCATCACATTCCAAGCAACAGTGTCCCTTTGAGGCATCTCATCAAACACCTTACACGCATCACCTCCCCTCTGGCATTGCGAATACAAGTCCATTACAACAGTGAGCAAAAGGGTATCCCATTGGTGCCCATCTTTCAATATGTTACAATGAACCTGAACCCCCCCAAGAAAATACAAAAGCCTGATACAAGACTTAACAGCAAAGGAAGCCGATACAGGGTCTGCAGCAATGCCTCTTCTTCTCATATCCCGATACAAAAGGAGACCCTTTCGCGGGGAATCACTCATGGAACAGGCCCTGATCATGGTGTTGTAATGAGAAACCAAGGGATGGGTGAAATGCTCAAAAAAACGGTGGGAGTAGTTGGCATCTTGCAATGGACCAGAGAGAGCTATACGGGACAAGAACTGAATAGAAACTGGGGGGTATTGAATGAGGTTTGTGCGTATAATGTGAGCGTGGATTTGGAGCAACTGGGTCTTTTGGGAAACAGATTTTATTGCAGAAATAACGGGTTCTAGAGCCATGTGATGCTCAACGTTTGAGGTTTACGGTGAAACCCTGGAGTAGCTTCTGATTACATGGATCATTTCAGTGATCACCAACGAACTACAACCAAAGAAGTTGAACATGCCCAAGGGAACCCATTTTCAAAAGAATTCCACTGTGGAACAGTGAAAGCATGGGATAAATTATTAAAATAATAAATTGCGAAAATATATATTTTCTTCTTCTATTAGAATCACTATCTTGGATAGATTTTAAACCTTAATTATATTTATATTTTAGTCATTTTTTATATTAAATTTTTTAATATTGTATTAATGTATATTTGAGTAGTAATTAATTTGATCCATAAAAAATAGTGAAGTGATGACGAAATGATTTTTTTACACTTCAATCCTTAAAAATATTAATTTAACATGTTACTCTTTTCATGAGTGAAAATGTAAAGAGAGGTTTATAAATAAATTTTCATTTGGGTCTAAAAGAAAGTTGTTTTAATATTAAGTTCTTTTTTAAAAAATATTAACTTATTTTGTTATAATTTTTTTTTCAATGTTCAACCAAATATGTGTAGAATTTCGTTTATTTTTTTTAACCACTATGTCAGTGAGTCTATTCAATCTCTTTTAACAAATTATTTTAGATAATTTCGTTTCTACCACTAATTACCCCTTCCTCTTAAGTTCTATTTGCTTTTATGGATATACGGTTCACAATCAAAAAAATAGATAATATAATATGTGATTTATTTTCTAATTTTATAGTATATATTTAATATTTTAAGAAATTATTTGAAGTTATCTTTTTATTTAATTTGTTGTTGCGTTTATATTAATATTTTTTTTTATAATTATTATGTTTATGAGTTAGTAATTTATTTAATAATAATTTTTTATGAAATTATTTTCTATTGTTAATTACGCTATATTATTTTTAGTATTTTTTTATTTTTTATTACTATAGGGTTTTTAATAATAAAAAATATTATCTTTTATTTATATAAGATCTGATTTATTTTCTAATTTTATAATGTATGTTAAATATTTTAAGAAATTATTTGAAGTTTTGTTTTTATTTAATTTGTTGAATACATTTTTTTTTCTAATTATAATTTTAAAATTATATCTCTTTATATTTAATATATATATTTATTTTTTAATTTTAATTTTTAAATTTACGAAATATATGAAAGTTGTTTATTTTTAAACAAAAATAACTAATTTCATTATTAAAAAATATAATAGACAATAATAAATTTGTAAAGTAACATTTAACAATTTAAAAAAAAATTAAAACTCACTCACAACCATCATATCACTTACAAACTTTCATAAACTTTCTTCATACATCTACTTTAACATATCTCAATCCAAACAACCACACTTTTTTTCACAGTTTCTTCTCACATTTTCACACATCCATTCCTTCAAATCCTCACACATTCACTCTCCAATCCAAACACCATTAAAAAATAAACACAAGGAAATTATATTTATCACTTTTAACAACTTCTTCTCTTGTTCTCTTTTCATGCAAGATTAATCTCTAAGAGTATTTAAATAATAAATAAATATTAATTAGTCTTTTGAAGATTCGTAAACAAATATAAATAAAAACAACATAAACAAGATTATTACTTGATTCACCGCATGAGGATGTCACCTCAATTAGATAGGAGGATTTCTACATTGATTTTGAATTAAAAAAGGTCTTATCATTATTGAATTTGAGTATCAGTCTTTCTGGTTTTGTCTTATTTATTTATTTATTTATTTTGTTTATTACTAAAGTCTCTGCAGATAAAAGAAACTGGATTCATTTAAGATGGTGAATGTGTGGAGTTGTTTTACATAATATTTTCTGAGATATTATTTTGTCAGTTGTCTTGTCTAATAAAACTATATTTGTTTTGTATCTTATTCTAGAGACTACAACAAGGATGCGTGTTGTAGCACTTGATTTGATTTGCTTCATCTTTATTATTAATTATAAAGATTTGAAGGACAATGTAATTTCGATATTGGAGTGATCTTGAAAGAAGAGAGAGTCACTTCTCAAGCCTTAATTATTGTTAGATTCATGCTTTACTTTATCATTTTAGAGAGTTTTAATGTAGATAGGTTGACGTATATACAAGATTTAATGATTTTCAGTTTTTTTTTCAAGTTATGTTTCTGTGTAATAGGTTGACATTTATTTTTTTTAAATTAAAGTAATTAAGGGCATTTTTAATAATAATAAAAAGATACAATTGGGGAAAAAATCTAACAATAAAAAACAAATAAATTTAAAACAATATTTTAAAGCTTCCTTGTTGAATTAAACTACTGACGTTATGTGTGATGTAGTGGTGATATATACTTACATGTAACATATTATAAATAATAATTTTTAACCTTGTGTAAATTAAAATTAAGATTAATATGATGGACTGGCCTAATAGAAGTTCACATGTGGATTTGATTCATGAAGTAAAAATAAGAAAAGATAATATATTATTATATTTTGCAGAGTGGATTCGTTTTCTTAGTATGATATTTCATCATCCTGAAGGTTCCAAATTACTTAATTTATTTGTATTAAATCACATTCCTTGCTTAAGAAAATCACCAATTCAGGAAAAGAAAAAAAGAAAGAAAAAATTTATAACTTCAAGTCCCAGTTCCTATTTCTATTTTTTTTTTCGGAAGAAAAATATCTTATTTCCATTTACTTTAGTTGATGGTTGAATAAATTCGTTTATTCATACTCACGAGAAAATAAATAAAAATGGAATAGATGGAACTTTTGATTAATTATAAAATCAATTATACACCTAATGAAATTAAATGAAAAAGTTTGTATAAAAATTAAGTATACAAAGTAATTAAACATAAGCATATTTTACTTTATTTTTATTCTATTATTTCAGAAATCTGTCATATAAACAATTACTACGACCAAACGAGTTTATTATTGCGAGTAAATGAATCAGCAATGTAAAAATAACTCCCACGAAAATAACCAATCATATACTACTACAACGGTGATATCTTATTTATTGACACACAATTTTTAATTCTTATTATTGTCTTGTAATAATCACATATTAATTAACACTTTCATATCAGAAACAATCTCTTTCTCGTTGCATCTTATTACCATGATATTAATTTACGGAGATAATTTTTTAAGGTATGTAAGTGGAGAAGTGAGAGGCTATAAAAGGATAGAAAAAGGAAAGTAAATGATAATGTAACAAGTTATGAACTAAAATGAGTAAAAAAATTATGTACGAGTATTTTTGCAAGTTTAAATTTTAGTTTAAAAAAAAACTCTCTCTTGATCCAATATCTAAAATTATCTTCTTTTAAAGATGAAAAAGATAGTTTTGAAAATAAAGAGTAAAAAATATGAAGAGAAAAAACGTTATCTTAGTTTTGAAATGAATATTTTTGAATGAACGAAAGAATAAGAATTAAGAATATCCACTCATTCATAAATAACATCGAAAGATTCATCCACCATCATAGTAAAGAGATAATAGGTACGTACTTTTCCGCGTAAGGTGCTGGCGGACACAGAAAACAACATCAAACTTTATGTTCCTCTCTCTGCACTTCTTAACTTCAGCAATTCAAAGCAACAGTATACTCCCAATTAAGACCACACAAAAATAACCATAAAGAATTCAATGGTACCAATACTAAACACATTACTATGACTATAAACACCGTATAGAAAGATCTAAATACTCATATTCCTTATCTCAGTTTTAAATATTCGTCGCCAATGATTTTGTTCCATGAACCTCAATTACTCACCAACAGAACAACACCTTTTGAACCCAACAAAAAGAACACCAACCACACTCCATTGCTAATATTTTGATATATAGTTGAGAAGTTTAATAGATATTTAAGCTATAACTGAGAGATAAGATACTTGATGTCTAGTTCTTCTTCACTTTCATTACTATATTCTGGCATTGCGTCAATACTTGTACCACAGGCACTCCAAGAAGAACACTGTGGTTCCCTCTGCCCTAGCTTTCTTTTCTTGTAGTTGGCCTTGAAACATGCCTGTCTAAGCCTTTTTGTGTTATCTTCCAGTTCAATATCTGGCATTTCCTCCAGAAGCTTCTTTTCACTTTCCAATGTCTCAATGGCATATTTCAACTTCTCTTCACTCTCTGGCCCCTCCTCTTTCAGAAGCTCCTGCAGCCCACTTCCCATTGACAAAATTAGGAAATAGCTACCCTCATTTTATCACCATAAAGTACATTAAATAATCAACACATTAGCTAGGATCTTTACCCACACACATATGTCTCACAAAGAGAACGTACGCACCTGTACATTATTTATCAGAGTTTGCAAGCTCATCAGCTTCCTGTGGGGCCACCTTCTTATACCCAACTCTCTGCACCTTTTCTTCAATAGTGTCAGCCCCACATTAAGTTCTCTGGCAGCTTGTGTTATTGGCATGTAAAAGTACTGAGATATGGTCTTCCTTGATAACATTCTGCTACTGCTAGAGTTCGTTCTCTCTTCTCTCCCTTGCTTATTCTCCATCATTTCCTCCAAACCTCCTCCACGTTCTACGTTCTTACGAAATAAAAAACCTACTTCTGAATCAAACACAGCATCCACTTCGTTCCACACAGAAAGCCCCTTATTGATATCATAGAAATCGTAGTCTGCTGTAACAAGACAACCAACATCTAAATAAGGACAAGTAAAATAGCAGTGTTATTATAAAATTTAAAGACTTGGAAAACTCATGTTCTTGATGTTGACGTAAGTATGACCTCGCAGGCTTGGTGTTGGTTCGATGGCGAGTGTTTCATATAAAGGATCTGAAGGGTAATACTCCATAAGAGGAACAGCATCATGGTGGTACTCTTGTATGGCTAAATCGTGCAGTGGAGGATACACTCCAGAGATTTCGCTGAGAAAAGGCATTCCAATAATTACAACTCAAAACCTAAAACAACTTACTAGCATTTCACCATGGAAGGTGTAGAAGATAATGGTTTACCTGTAAGAAAATTGGCACGTAAATGGAAATGACTTTTCGTCTATTTGATAATAAGAGCCCCAACCCATAAGAGGATGAGACTCCATGATCATGCAGAAGTAATGAAAGGATGAAACAGTAGGTGGAACGTGGGAATATGAAAGGAAGTTGGTAATATATATACGAAATATGAATATGAATTTACTACATCGTCGTTGATGATGATGATGATGATAGTGTATCATTTGTAACAAATGGAAGTAATTAATTGCTTGGAGAATGTGCGCCGTCTTGTATGCATGAATGCATTTTAATGGTAAAGAGTATGCTTGTGAGAGTTACAAGATCAATTTAATTATCAGCATAATTATATCCAAGGGTTCCAAATGCTCAATCTCAACCTTTGGATCAGATGCAAAATTAATTAACTCGCTGTTTTCCTTCCTTTTTTGCTTTTTTATCATGAGATTTTTCAGTCACTCGTTTCAAAGTTTCAACCTAAATGAATTCTCTTGCTGTAAAAGAGAGAGAGAGAGAGATAATATATTAGTAGATGGTGGCTACATGAAGGGGTTTTTAACATAGACTCATAATTAATCAAGTTGAGGAAATGTTCCTATGAATTATCAATTCGCAGTCAGTTTCAACAAATGGTTGGGAATGAGCGATTAGGCATGCTAAGTTTGCAGTTATTGATATGATGGTCTTAAATAATGAATCTCTGGGACATGCATGGTTGCATGCTGCACGTTTTCCCGTTTTCTTCCAAGCAATAGATGGACATGAAAGTTTAACAAATTACCATGACGCAATTATCATAATCATTTACCTCTCTGCTACTCCATCTACCAATAATCATTACTGATAATATTTGATTTGCAGAGATAATTAATGACACAAGGCTACTATTATCTATTTACTCATTCTTTATTTTCACCCTTTTAATGCCCTTAATTCATTCATTTATTCTACGTTTTAATTAAGTTCTAACTGAAGGATAACGAATTCAACTCACCATTATCATATTCATGGACCTGTAACGCACAGAAGAAAAACACTTTATTTTCCCCGACTGTTACGAACAAGTACCTCCATTGTATAGTTGCTTTCAAACCCATATAATTCATTTTTTTATTCATATTTATATATGTATAAATAACCACGTATGATTATTCAATTTCATGATATTTATTGATAATTGTATCTTATTCGATTTATTTATTTTTAATCATTCGTAAATAAAATTAATTATATTTATTTACACAATTAATCACGCAAATGAATGAACATTAGGTGTAAAAACTCCGAATTTACGATAGCCTTTTTTTAGTTACGGTTCAATCACAATTTATCACATACAGTAAATAAAATTATTTTTATAATTATTATCTTGAAAATGATATTGAACATAAACTGCTTGATTGACGGGTAAAAAGTATTTTCACAATGCATGCTTAAATTCTAACCTAAATATAACCTTGAATTTTAATACATCGGTAGTATAAATTTATTATATAGTTAATTAATTAAATTAATTTATTACCAAAAGTATTATGATAATTTTTCATGAAAAAGTGGATGGAAAGCTCCTCAAATGAAAATTATTTTTTTAATATCAAATTATCGTGAAATTAAATGCGAATTCAAGTTAGTATTTATCTGTCTTTAAATATTAACACGTTGTATATTAATTTCATTAATAAAATTGGATCAATTTATTATAAATGATTACACTATAAAATATAGTTCAATTAATTCTCAAACAAATTCTTAATACAATATTTTATTTATGTAAATGAAAAATGCTTATTATTAGCATCAAAATAAAGAAAACCTAGCATAACTAACCGATGAATATTTTAAGAAAATATTATTTGTGTGAGGGAGAGGTTCAACTCTATAGGTCCAATCCAACAAATAAATTTATTACTGTCATTTTATTCACTCGTACGAATCTTATAAACAAACTTTAAACTATTATAAGATATTTTTGTTTTGTTTTTCTTCTTGTTTATTTGATGAAAAATATTCAATATTTTTTTTATATGTTTGAGACATAAATGTATTATTTTTTTCATTTATTTCTCTAAGAAATAGTATGAGAGTACAAATTAGACAACTCATATCTCTTTTATGTTTTACATTTTAAATGATAAATAGTGTAGTTGTTGGAGGAAAAATAAATGATAAAAACAAAAAAAGAAGAGAAAGTGAAACTTTTCATAGGTATCGTAATGGAAAAAAATGAATTTGATCAAATGATAATAATATACTTTATATAAAATCATTATTTTATTTCTTTTTCAAATAAAATAATTTTTTAAAATATATATGGTGTTACCATTGGCTTTGAAAAAATAGTAGTTAAATTTGTAAAACATACATATAAAAATCAAGTTACATTTTTTAATTAATGAATTTGTAAAAAATATAATCAAGAAGTCAAATGGACTGATCCAATATATAAAGACATAATTTTCAGAAAACCAAGGCACACCAGATAAGGATTTTCCTTTAATTTCTTTCTTTCCTCTTTCCATCTAAAGAAGACAATTGTATATTGTTTTTTATCTTACATATATTTCTTTCCTTTGTCGTCTTTTTTTCTGTTTCACTTTTAATCCAAATATAAAATGACCTAAGAATACCCAGATTGGTTACTACGACTGAACTTGCACTGTTGGCTTAATTTTGTAATATGCAAAGGATTAGGACAGAACAGAAATATAACTAGGAATTATGAAATAAGCTGGTAATATATCTGAATTCTGAAGTATACAGTTACTGTAGGAATCATGAAATAAGCTGGGCAAGGATACAAAAAACATTTAGATCCTAAAACACAACAAAGACTATACCATTCACATTGCACTCAATGTCTTGATCCTCCTTTTTTCCCATGCCCACGCCCACCTTTCCCACCACCACTCTTTCCTCTATGATTTTTTGCTCCACCTAATGCCCTGTTTGCATCATGTTTCACTTGCATCTCTTCTGGCAAGGGAAGAATAGAATCTACACATTTGCGGAAGCTAAAATCATCAACAGATTCATTATCCCGTATGAGGAAGAAGCACCTACTTTTCCACATAGGATGCTTGCGGACTTGAAAAACTCGTATTCCCCCACCAATCTTTTCATCGGGCCCTGTGTGGCCGTTCTTGAGCAATTCCAGCAACATTGTATGTTCATACTGCCGCACAAAAACAACCATAAGTAAGTATTCAGGTTGCTTCCACTGTATTATCAAGAAACATTACTGAGGCAACATAGTAAGACCGAGCTAATTTAAAATATACATATTTGCTGCTGACAATGCACTTGCATGCAGTTCAATCTTGAAATGCCCATGCATTATTTAAAATAAGTGTTTTCAGTGCATTTCTTGAACTATTTGACACCGACCTGCCAAACATGATAAATAAACACAACAAAAGTCTTAACCAAATCTTAAGAAACAATGTCTTGCGTAATCTCTTTCTCCCTTTTCACTTGACTAAAAATCATACAATATATTTCTTTGCAAGTGTCCAAAATAACCTAACTTATTTTTGGTCATCTTATTTCACAATCGGTGTCTTTGCACGCGATCACTTGGTATAGTAACTTTTTATGTGACCACACATAACATAAAGATATATATATATATATATATATATATATATATATATATATATATATATATAAACATCCAACCTAGTCAATAAAACGGAATAGGATAATTCTGATGGTTTGGACAACTTCAATGAATTTTAAATGGATTAATTGTGTGTATTTAACAATGCAGCACAATCCAATTCAATCAAAATATATTTGCCATTTGAAGCTCAAGAGCTGAAAAGTATGAAGCCACATATTTTGAAGAAATTGAGTCATATCAATCAAAACCCATACAAGACAAAGTATGGGCACAGTATCTTAGAAATGCAGTAGTCACAGGCAAATTAAAAATACGATTCTTTTATCCAAGAAAAAGAGAAAAAATAAAAAACGATAACTGTTACGAGTGTTGGAATACCTGGTTAAGATTGAGATAAGGAGGCCAAGTATGAAGGAGATTGTTGAAGTAATCGAACATTTCCACGGAAGAAGCGAAACTTAAGAAACCCAATTTCACGGGACCCGAGGGTTTCTTCTCTTTTTCATCCTCTCCGGTCAAAGGTTCTCTTTCCTCTTCCGGCTCCACCTTATGCTTCTTCGAAACACCGTCTACTTCGCCATCATGGTTCTCTCTACTCCGCTTCTGGTTGGGCTCACCATTCGATGCTGAGTCAACGGCGGCGGGTTCGGAACTCTCGACAGCCATATCTACGGCGGCGTCAGTGGTGGAGGGGTCGACGATTTCCAGTTCCGCCATGGTGTGCGAACGTGGCTGTTGGTATTGTTAGTTTGAAAACTTCATTAAAAGCAAAATTGGGAGCGGGAGGATTGACCTAATTTTTCTTTGTTCACAGGCCAATTAATTCGGCCTCACTGTTGTTTTCTGGGCCGAAGCTTGTTTAAATTCAATTTTCTGGCCATTCAATAAAATGAAATTATTATATTCACCCTCTTTTTTCATATTTCTACCCCAAATGTATTCCTCTAAAATTCTATCCCTGTTCTATTTTAACCCACAACTTACGACTAACACCTTTGATATTAATAAAATATGATTCACTATAAACAATCTTGGAAGAAAAATGAAGGACTCAAAATTTCAATTTAAAAATAGTGAAAGGATTCAAGTTCTATTTCAAGACATATTATTAACATCTTTGATTGATTTGAAACAAGTTAGGTAACTAATCAATAACAAACTTAGTACAATTAGGAGACTAAGCTATTTAGGATATAGCCAATTGGCCTCCTTCAACATTCTTTTTGCATCACTTAACTAATATTTTGTATCACGTTGAACTTCATTTTTTTTACCCAAATTGAGTTTGAATAAAAAAATCAGCCAATGGTTCTACTGAAAAGATCTATTCAACAACATTAACTAAAAGTACCTGTCTTGTATTATCCAAATAAACTTCATTTCATTAACAATTTTTTAAGAAAAATATCCAAACAGCAATCATATTATTTTAAACATTTTTTTACGAAACTTAAGTTTGTAAGATAGTTTAATTCAAGTTTTGTTTCAAAAACATGCAATTAGTATTTTCTAATTATTGTATAAATAAAGACTGTAACTGCGAGTATTGTAATAAGAGATAATTCAAATCATTAACCGAGACTTATTGTTCAATTGTAATAACAGAGAAAACTAAGAGAGTTGGTCGAGAGTTTACTAAAATAAAAATTTCGAGTTGTAATACTAGTTCATTTTGAATTTTGTATGTAAACTAAAGTTCGTTACCATTTTAATTAAACTATTTTGTGTGTCTTTCTTGTTTTTCTTAGTTTTCCTTCCAACTGTTCGTCTGAAGAATCTGTATTTTCGTTTGTGGTAGATGCATGGTGAATTTGTCTAGAGTTATTCTACAACAATTGTGCCAAACTCTGTTGGCAGTGTTAAATCTACTCCAATTGCCATGCAAATGCAAGTATTATGTCTTTTGTGGTCTCAGAGGGAAATTAAGTAATATTCTGACACTTTCCATTTTCCATCTTTTACGAAATTATCTAAATCTTCAATTATTGCAAAGTTCTTAAGGCTTCATAACCAGTAAAACAGCATGGTATGTAGTCGATGGTGCTTCCAAGTTCAAAGTATCTTTCATAGCAGTTGTTTCTGTCGATTTTTTTCTTCTGCATTCTTGTTTCTGTTAGTTTTTCATGTTTTACTAGCTGGGCTTTTAATTTTTCAATATGCTATATCTGGTACCTTTGGAGTTGTATCTTATCATATATCACTTTGTATTTGTTGTCTGTTTCTTTGAAACAAGTCTCTAAGCTGCAATTCTACTCTATTCCTCTGTCACACTTTAAGACCATCCACTCATGCCCATTAGGTAATCGACATCTGCCCCAGAAGAAGGTCTTTCTTCTTTTCGATTATTTAGCAATTCCTTAACATTTAATATACATATCCAAAAATAAGTACACTGCCAAATATCTTTATCCTTTTGTTGATCCACCATTGTAGTCAATGTTATAGTAATAGGAGACAACAATGGGGATAGGGACCACTATTGACAGATTTATAGAACATTAATAACTTGTTTTTTCTTACCAATTTCAGTTTGCTTTTGCCTACTTTTGTGCTTTCATTTCTGCTTATTTACTTATTTTGGGTCAGTGCATTTAGTCCTTATAGCTCCACAAGGGACTACGTGTTTATTGCATTGTAGCTAAGACATGACAGAAACATTGTTTTGATACAAGTTTCAGAAGCTCCATGTCTGGTTTTCAAAAATGGTTTCTTAAATTAGAAGTACCCGTAACACCTTCAGCACAGGGTTAAGATAAACTACAATATAACGAACCCGTGAAAAGATGAAACATAGAGGAGCATATGCATGGCCGTGAGTTGGGATCATTTTGAACTAATTCCGATTGTATATTAATATATTACAATTGATGGAACTGAAAAGCTGTTGTTACTGAAGGTGAAGTATTATTTTGTAAAGCCATCGTTCATTTATTTCTTTTTCTCTTTTTCTTAAACAATGGTTAGATATTTCTTTTACTTTAATACATAGCTCTAAAGTAGTGGGGCAGCAAGAGTATCCAAGTAATTGACCATGTTCGTAGAACAAGATTCTATTCTTCCCCCACTGATTCTTTTTTCTCTTAAGGTGGTGAAACATGTGAATTATACTGTTTATTGGAACCATAAAATTGTAAAATATAAAAAGAAAAAAAAGAGGGTAAGAGATAAGAGGATATTGGATAGAAGAGAGTTGAGTGAGGTTGGTCTTCATGGATTATCGAGAAAAATAAAGGAAGATTGGCCATATTTGGAAGTTAACAAAGGTTTTCTTTAAACTCCTTTTGAATGGAGGGTTTTGAGCTAAGACATGGAAGGATTTGTGAGAAAAGCATAAAGGAATTGCATTAAACACAAGAAACAGAGGCTGCAAATATATTTTTGCATGGAGAGAAGAGCTTGGAATTCTAAAGATAGTTAGCATAAAGAAAGTGATGGGAACACAAAAGACAGTTATTGGTTGGTATGTTTTTATGGAGTGGTTGCTATTCCCCACCTTCTCCCAAAATGCTCTACTTTTAATGGCTTTCTTGTCTATGTTAAGTTACCATTCTAAACCAGTCACTTCAATTCTTCTACCTTTTATTTCTAGTGCTCATGTCATGGTCAATGAGGTTCACCTCTCTTAACACTACATAATAAACAAAACAAACACAAATCATTTCTCCAATTTTGTTCACCAAAAAGAGACATTGTAATCCTAATTTAAGGCTACCTGATTAAAGAAATAAAATAAAAAAAATAATTAAAATAGTTTAAATATACTTTTTAGTCCCTCCAAATATGTCTTTATATAGGATGGTGATACTTTAACACCATTACAATGCATACACTTCACACCCTAATAAATTATTATTTTAATTATATTTATTTTATTTTTTAATTAAAAATATTATTATAATTATTGTAAAATGTATGCTATTTACTGTTTGGTGTCAAAAAGAAACTTCTCCCTTCATATAATTGTAAGAAACTGGTTAATGATATCTTGAAAATCTAATAAATTTATACAACTATTTGAAATTTATTATTTAATTTTCTAATTTTTTTTAAAATAACCACCTTAACTTTAATAGCTTCGCTTTTCATGAATGTATTTATAATATTAATGTAATTTGTTTTTAATTTATGTGAATGGATAAATTTTTGAAAAATTATAAATATGGATAAGTCTTGTGCATTACACAATTCATTATAAAAAAAAAGTTACACAACTCTATTATTAATGAAGAAATTCTGTTATAGTAGCATGACTTTGATTAGAGCTAGTTTTAGTTTTTGAATTTACACCAAAATTGTACAAAATAAGCACAATTTTAGTTTAACCATTATTTATTTATTTATACTAAAGTGGTGTAGGAGTGAAACGACTTCAATTAAACAATTGTTAGATTTTTACTAATATTAAGGACATGACCTCAATTAAAACAATTTACTTTTTACCTATCAATATAAGTTATTGTTATAATCAAATTTAAATTAGTTAAATGAAATTATTAAGGCTGTGTATTTATAATAATGATGATTAAATTATAAATAAGTCAATATAATTATTTCAATTGACAATTTTTATTTTTTAAATTAAAAAAAAATGGTTGAACTAAATGTTAGTGTGATTCATTCCATCCTTGTAAGACTTCAGTATAAATGAAAAAAAATGTTGAATTATAGTTGAATCCCCTTACACGACTTCACTATAAATAAATACAAAATTAACCTAATCAAAGTTGTGTTGTCCACACACAACTACTCCATCAACACTAAAATCGTATACACCTTAGACGACTTCAACTAATCAATACTAAGTTGTGTTGTGATAACATGACTTCTTCACCAAATAGACGCAACTTACCTATATTTCCAATATTTTAAAAATTTGTCCATTTATATAAATTTGAAAACAAATTGTACGAATTTCATATAAAGTCTTCTTCAGCTAGTTGTATGGTTTATTTTACATAGAAACGTGTCATCATTTCTGGAATTTTCAAACCATTTTTTATTATTTATTGATTTATTATAGCTAGTTTGATGTAAAAAATAAATAAATAAATATATATATATATATAATTAAGCCAATAAATAATATTTTAAATTAAGATAATTATATTTTTAGGCACATAATTTAATTAAGTAATCTATTTATTATTAATATAATCTAGGAAATTATATAAGATATTTTTCATTTTTATTAATAATATTCTTTGTAATATTATATTTTTTATTCATTTTACTTCAAACTTATAGTTTATTTTTTATATGTTAATGTTGATATTATAAATTTTTTAATATATCAAAAATAAAAATTTCATCTCTAAAGACAAATAATAAAATGCATTTCATACTTTTAGAGTTAATAATTTTAACATATTAAAATTATATTAATATAAAAATAACTATTATTCTTTTCTTTTGCTAACTTGAAATTAATATAAAATAATTAGCTAAGTATGTTTAAAGTTCTTGCAAAAATTATTATGTCTTAATTTAGTCGTAGTAAATTTTTTGTTACTTTAAATGTTTGACTTTTTGTTAGTGTTAATACACTCAAAACCATATTGGAATAAAAGTTCAAGAGAAGATGTTATCTTAACACACACTTAGTAAGTTGTCTTTTGGATAAGATCATTGGGAGCAAAGCACGCATCACTCAGAGGCATGGTGGCCATGGTTTTGACCGTAAATCACATAAATCTTCAAATAATTTTACAACGTTATTCTTCTCAAACTTTCCAAATGGCTTTGGGGAATTGGACATGATTAAGATCTTCCAAAGATGGGCAAGGGTGAAAGAAGTATTTATTTCACATAGGTTAAACAAATGGGGGAGAAGATTCAAGTTTGTGAGATTCTTTTAAGTGGGAAATGTAGGGCATATGGAGAGGAAGTTAGACCAAATTTACATAAGGAACGTGAAGTTATATGTGAACATCCCAAGATATCAGAGATATGAGCTTGAACCCAATAAGGCGACGAGAAGGGATTATAGGAATCTCCACATGGAGGTACCAAGGGACACCAGGAAGCTGCATCTGGATGCACATGTGATACACAGGAAGAAGAGAAGAAAGGAGGTTTGGATGGAAAAGAAAGGGAAAAGTCCTTTGTTGACGTAGTAAAAGGTGCATCTCAAAAGAAGTGGAAGGGGTCCACAATTACGACACAACATCATGGCATGTCGTGGATGAAGAATAGTGTTATTGGTTAGTTTAGTGTAGATTTGGACTTTGATCAGCTGTGTGAAGAATTTGTGAAAGGGGGTATGAGTATGAATGGAGTGAGGTATATGGGTGACAACCTAGCTCTGTTAACGCCAAGAGAAGGGGAGTGCATGGAGGATCTAATAAAGCTCAACAAAGAGTGGTTTGAGAGTGTCTTTGATAATATCGAACCATGGTCAAAATCACATGTAGCGGGTCACAAAATCGTTTGGGTGAGATGCTATTCCGATATCACTTTGGAACAAGGACTGTTCTCCAAAGTGGTAGGAGAAGTGGCTACGTTGGTGTCTATTGGTAAGTCCACGATGTTATGGGAAAACCTTGAGTACGCTAGACTGCAAGTTTGCTTATTGAAAAGCTGCAATGCTAGGTTGGCGAAGGACATGCAGATCAATGATCAAATGTATAGTATATACATTGAAGAAGAGTATCCAATAAAAAATGGAGGTCAGTGCAAGTGTACCTACAACTACTTTGCTTCTTCTGATAGTGTCTCTTCATTGGAGACCTATGTAGAAGAAACAATCTTTTATGAGAAAAGCTGCGAGGAGGAGGTAAGGCATTGGGATGGGGAGAACAAATCACAACACATATATTGCCTTAATTGTTGAGGAACCCGGGTACACCCATGTCGGGAAGCGGGTCGTCGACGAAAACGCGTGAGCAAGATGGACCACAAACCAGCCGTATAAATAATGGGGTTCGAGAAGACAATAGTGCACGAGGAGATGCCAACTATGCCCTAAACCTATCACATATACTAGGAGATGAGGGAGCAACTGTGGGAAGCATTTGTAAAACTCCTCCATGACGGCGTAAGATGAAAGGGCTTTGGGAATTGGGGGAACCAAGTACCCATCCAAGGTTGTCCGAGAGCTTAGGCGTGGGATCATCTCAGGTAGGGACTATCTCTCCTTCCAGAGTAGGAACAAACAAAAACTTGGTGACTTTTTACGGCAAGTGCACCGCGTTTGTCAGAAGTAATAATTGTCCCTAAGGACGGATATCGATCCCACAAAGAACATGAATCATCGAGTACAATATTCGCTAAATATAACAACAGAACAATAAAAAAAAGAGTGTGAAGTGATTATGTTGGCACTGATCAATAAGAAAACAAACAAAGAATTAGTTGCTTCAATTGGAAAAATTGGGATTAAGTTTCATCTCTCTCACTCTCATGTATTTTGAT
>Ga0123342_1001267_pt1 | contig 42436 bp, 19 predicted proteins | sample Turbeawhitnodule_FD_89960 | JGI IMG/M metagenome (GOLD analysis project Ga0123342, IMG submission 89960) | Root nodule microbial communities of legume samples collected from Mexico - Turtle bean Mexico white nodule | ecosystem: Host-associated > Plants > Roots > Nodule | place: Mexico: Nepantla...
GTAGATTTAAAAATTAAAATTAGAAAATAAATATATATTAAATATAAATAGATATAATTTAAAAATTATAATTAGAAAAAAAGTATTCAACAAATTAAATAAAAATAAAACTTCAAATAAATTCTTAATATATTAAACATGTATTATAAAATTAAAAAATAAATCTGATCTTATATAAATAAAAGATAATATTTTTTATTATTAAAAACCCTAAAATAAAATAAAAAAAAACTAAAAAATATAACGTAATTAACAATAAAAAATAATTTTATAAAAAACTATTATCAAATAAATTACTAACTCATGAACATAATAATTATAAAAAAAAATGTTAAATATAAATGCAGCAACAAAGAATTTCAAATAATTTCTTAAAATATTAAATATGCACTGTAAAATTAGAAAATAAATCACATCTTATATAAATAAAAAAATATTGTTTTTTAATATTAAAATTTTTTGCAGACTAATGAGGATAAATTCGGAAATTGCGATGATGTGACTTTTCCTCTACATCTCTTCATTTTGAGGGAGAGAGAATATTTACTGTTCACATATATATCATTTTCTCCTCTTTCTTGCAAAACCCTGGATTCATGGATATCCTCTCACTTCTTTTCTTGTGAACCGTACATCCTTGCAAACAGAGTCTAAGGCTCTGTTTGCTTCAAGGGATGTACTGTTCAAGAGGAAGGATGTGAGTGAATATCCATGGTTTGGATCAAGGGATGTGCAGGGAAGGGAGAGAGTGGATATCCATAAATAGTGATTTTTCTCATTATTCTCATATGCAAAGATTTGAGGAAAAACCACCTAAGATGGTGATGTTTTCCCTTTTTAGCCTTTTTTTCTTTGTCATTAATGTAATAATATATATAATAATACCTTTTATTTTTATTATTTTTTCATCATAATTATCATATTATGATATTTCATAATTTATTATATATATTTTTTTTCTTTATAAATAAATTTGTTGTACAATTCACTCTATATATAATATTTTTTTATTATAAAATGTCTTCTAAAATATCTACATGGTTATGTATTTACATACAATCTAAATCAAAATCAATGAATATAAAAAACTTTCAAAATGTATAAATAAATATAACAATAAATTTGTATATGCTTAGATAATATTATTTGTATGGTTTTTCTCATGTTTCGATAATATTAAATATCTCGTGTTTTTTTAAAAATAATTATTTAATAATATGGAAATAAATTATTCAATTGTACAGAAAATTATTTAAAATATTTCAACTAACTCATATTTACACAAAAATACATCATATTTAATTATTTAAATATTTATAAATACAAGGGTAAATTTGTAAACTTATATTTTACACTTTTAAAAAAATTAAAAAAACCTCACAATAATTACATCACTCACAAACTCCCACAAACTTTCCTCACACATTCACTCTAACATACCCCAATCCAAACAACCTCATTTTCTTCTCACATCCTCACACATCCACTCCCTCAAATCCTCAAACATCCACTCCTCAATCCAAACACACACTAAAAGAATTCTTGTGTGCACAACTTCCTCTTCTACTCACATCATTAAGTTTTTTTTATATTATTATTTTATTATAAATGAATAATAATGATAATAAATTTCTACTTTATTATAATATACACGTTAACTTAATTTATACTTTAATACTATTAGCTCTAGGCATCAAACTAAGAGTTCTTTAAAATCATTTTTTCATGAATTAAACTTGTCCATTTTGATAAATAATTCAGATTTTCAAATAGATGAAATTTGTTTATTAAACAACATAAGCTAGTTTTTTATTACAAAAGAATAGTTGCAAAATTATAATTCCAAGTATAAAATAAACTTTTTTATGCCATGGTGTAAAATGTATTTACTGTTGAAATAATAAAAATAGTAGTATAAGTTTAGATGAATGTTTGTAGTATAGGCTCAATAAAATGGATGTGGTTCATCTAGCTAACATCATTGTTATATATGGAAGTGTCATATGTATATATTTAAATTTTATCCATTGTTAACAATGGTTAGATAATAAATTATATAACACAGATAATATAAATATATATAATACAAAAAAAAATATATGTATATATATTATATTATGACAAAGTTTATTTAATTAATCATATTAACTAATATAAGCATAAATGATTAGTTAGATTCTTATTATATGTAGTGAAATTGACTAATAGAACTATATAAATGATATAGTTTTTTATACTTATTGAATTTATCAAATTTCATTCATTTAAATCACAACCTTAAGTTATATATAAATTTTTTTTTTAATATAGAGTCAACAAAATATAATTTGTCCATTATTTTCATTTGCAACAATTTAAATCATCAGTCAAGATAAATGAGTTTATAAAATCTTAATTGTTTAAATCTTTCAGGTTTAACATTTTAAGAGCGAAACATTGTTGTTGTTGCATGTCTGAATATTGCTATTATATTCGAAAGCAGATGGAGTGGGCAAAATAAACCTAATGAAAGAGGTATAACATATATCTTTAATTTTAAAAATAGAGAAGAAAAACTTTAAAACAAAAAAGTAGTTTCCAAAATAAACGAGTCAAAACTCAAAATGAAATTGTTTCATAAATAATTTGAATTAAATTAAAAATTAAAAATTGAATTACAACTTCAAATAAATAAATAAAAAGTAATAGAAATTATTATGTCATAATCAATCAGATTAAAAACAGTCTCCTAAGTTAATTTAATCACAAATTTCATAAATTCATAACTATATAATAGCAATTGGAAAAAATGAGTTTAGAAGTACCAATTATTCTCTCTCTTCTCTTTTCAAATATCGTGATCACATCTAGCAACCTTTAAGTGAAAATAAATAAAATAATTTGTTTAAAACTAAAAAACCTATTTTGTTAACTACTGAAATTACAAAATGACAAAATAACAAAAATAAATTAATAAAATAAAATATTAATAAATATAAAATAGGAACGAATTTGCGTACCTAAAAAACATTTATAATGAAAAATTACTAGAATTAACATATTTAATTTTATTATTTTATTTTTATATATTTTTAATTATTTTAAAATATAGTAAGGATTTAAGTAAAATTCCATAAATATCTCAATGTAATTTATTTATTTTTATAAAATTATTAAATTTAAAATTTGGTTTTATTAATATTAATGATTAAATTACATTTTTTTTTTAAATAGACAATTTGGATCCTACATGATACTTATGATCTATCAATAGTCTGAATAAAGGACATGTAAACTAACATTTAAAATAAAATAAAATATTATATATAGATTTATAATTTATTTTAATAAATACGAATATATTATATCTATATATAAAAATTAATTTTCTTTGTAACTGATTTTAAGAATGATATTATTGTTTAGTTTAAAAAGTGCTTATCCAATGAATAAGTATCATGCAAAATAAATTTATACAAATAAATATATATAAATTATTTAGTGTTGTTTCCGGGCTAAAAATTCGCGGCTCACCAAATAACTTTATGTTTTTTCTTTTTTTCATGTTCATTATGCATTTTTATTAATTTTTATTTATTTATTTCACATTCTAATTCAATTTCTTTTTCTTATGAAAATCAAATAAATTATAATACTTAGTAGCTTATTTAACTCTCATTTTTAATAATTTTGATAAGAATACACAAATAAGTAATAATAAATAAATCTGTAATTTATAAAAATTAAAAAAATTATGAATAATATATTTTATACAATTTGATTATTATTATAGTTTAATTAATGGATATATTCATTAATAACAATTTTATTTTTTTAATAATACTTATAAAGACATCCAAATATCAATCTTTATCTTTATTTTATATATTTTTTAAAATTAATATTTTTTTTTAATATATCTATTTATATTTGTAGATACACAGCTGAAAAGAATCTGCTAGTATATTATAATTAGGTTTATTAATTGTTAACATAAGCATTTTAAAAGTAAACTATCTTTACAGATTGACAAAATATGAATATTTTTACTGCAATGGTTAGAGTTATGATATGAACCCCATTTGTTGCAATCCCCACTGAAGTGAAACGAAACCTCACTGTATCGCTTCCTCGCGTTTTGAAATTTCAGAGCGGAATGGTGTACGAACAACACAAACCCACGCGACCATGGATCCAAGACGCACTACTTATGCTAGTGGTTATTCTGATAGCAGCGCATGTCCTCGCTATGGTCATTTTTCTCTCCACTCATCGCTCTAATTTCAAACAAATTCCACCATTTCTATCTCTAATCACTCTATGTTCTTTCGATTTTACTTCAGGTGTATTGGATTTACAGATTAGCCACCCAGAAACAGCCGCAGCGTAGGAGAAAGGCTCACTGAGGGTAAAGGTTCGTCATCTGCGAATCCTAATTTACCTCCTACGAAAATCTGAGCCGCCATAGAATGTGGTTAGTCTTCCTTTTATCGGCCTTGTTTGATCATGATCGCGGCATTTGCTAGTTCACATAGAGCAAATGAATTGAATTCAAATGCAGCTTCTTAGTGTTTCCACACTTGTTTATATGGTTGGGATTTTAATATATGGTCTCTTGTAGAGCAGGCTTTTAATTTAGATAATTTATTGGGTTTATTTTAATCAATTTTCTCAGCAGTTCCTGTGTGGTGTATACCTTTGCATTCTGATTTCTCAAAACAAATAAATTTTTTTACTCAGTAATTACCCTTGAAGACTGTTTTTTTTTTCGTATATGTTCTTTCTTGCACGGCCTCTTTACAATTCCCCAGCACCTATAGAATAGCTCGAGCATGTTGGGAGAAGTAAAATGATTATCTGGTTCCATATTAGTGCTTAATACATTTTTTTTAAGGTTGCGTGAATGGTATTGTTTAATGATACAAAGCAGGCAGGGTATAGTAGTAGTACACGGACAATTATACTACTACTATGTTTTGTTTTTATCTGGAATACTACTAATCTATTAGATGATTTGAACAAGTTTGAATAGAATTTAATTTAATTTATTAAACTTGCAACTGTAGCTTAGTGTGACTCCAGCATGTTTTTTGGGCGTCCAAAACATTTTTCTGATAAAAGACGAAAAAGTTACTGGAGAGATTATTGAAAGAATGCAGTCCTGCAATTGTATGCACCCTCAACTTTATGAATATGATTTTTTAGTGTTTCAATTCAAGTCATGTTAGAGGTTGGTCAGCTCCATGTAATTCCAAAGGTAATGGTTTCTCTTGGAATTTGGCTTCTCTAAAGGGATGATATGCACACCTTTGATTTCCTAATTAACATTCTATTCTCCAGAATCTTCATAGAAGAGTCAAATCCCTTAAAGAGGAAGTAATCAACTATGTATGAATACGGTGGTCAAGCCACAACTGAGCTCAGGATTTGTTAAGTTTATGCTTTAAGTGAGTCTTTATGTTGCTGGTTTCGTTAGAGAAATGTTTGCTCAAAATAACTTGGCGATTAACTTGCCCTCATTCATTTAAAGAAAGTCTGAAGCACGGGGCATCCGCAATCTACAGTAAAGCGTTTTCATTTTTCAATACAGTCTGGGACAGCTTCTGCAACGCTGTTCTGAAATGCAAACCAAGGTATGCATTCAATGCAATCAAGCAAAATTTGAATCATAAACAAGAATGAATGAGCATAATTTATTTTATGTTAACCCTAACAGTTGTATTTATACATTTGCTTCTGCAAAACTATGGTATTCGCGAGGTAGTAAAATGAAGCAGAAGAAACACGTGTTATTGTCATATATACACGGCATGTCAATCTAAGATTCAGCTCAAACCTGAGACAAATTATTACTAACTTTGTGGAGCTTCTTGAGAGCTGACATGGTAGTACCTTGCCCTTTACAAACCTGAACATTTTTAGTATAGCTCAAAGCACACTCAATCACCGGCCGCACACCAAAAAAATTAATCTCATTTAATGTAATTGAAACAAAGGTGTTTTCAATCTTCAAAAACATTCTAACTTGTTATTGAATTTCTCAGTGACAATCAGAAAGAAGTTTAACCGAATATGCTCAACCTTGATTGTCCAATGTTCCTGCGAGTGACCATCAAATTCTGGTTTGTAGTGTAGATTCCCCTTTGCAAACTACCAGAACTACAATGTCCATTGGCGATAGAATAGGGTATTGCGTTATTTTGATGATTACAAATTTTGGTAGGGATTAAAGCCAAGAAGTTTATTTTCCTTTCAATTACATAAACTCGCCATGATTCCACTCAAACTTCCAAAACCACTGCTATGTTCAGTTCTCTCTCCTTAGAATGTATGTTTGAATTTCCTGTGGAATTATTAGTATTTTCGCCCAAAGGGTACGTTCTCAGATGATCCTAGATTGGAACTATTAGTATTATGCTGTCCACATGGAACTACTAAATATATGTTTAATTTGGCGTTTAAATATGTGGAAAATAAGTGGTTACACACAGTAGCCTTCCTGATAAACGTGATGTAATACAGGCATGCAAATGATTTTGATGATTGTCCGAACACACTATAAGTGAAGTTTCATTGATTTCATCGAAGGATAAGTTAGACCCAACCTAATTGGACGAACTAGGAGAAAATAAACAATGAAAGAGTTTTCCTCACTGGAAAATGTTTCGACATAGAGTATCTATAATGTATGATTGCTGAAATAAGTTATTTATTTTAAAATTGTGGATCCTTCAGGTCATATAGATTGAGGAGTTCACAAACTATCTCAGCCATCCACTTCTCATCAAACTACCTAACAATCCTACACACACAAAAAGACATAAAAATAAAAATGTTTGTTTTGTTTAGAAGACAAAAATACTTGTTTTTACTTTTTCTGGACAAACATATATTTCTATAGTTTTTATATTAACTAATTTAATTTTCAAAATTTTAGAAACATGTGAATTTGATTTTTCTTTTTTTTTTAATTCAATCTTTGAGTTAAACAAACTAATTTATTTTTTTTGTTTTTTCAGAAAGAAAATAGAAAAATCTTGGACATGTTTGATTTAAAGTACACCAACTCAAAACATATTTCTCTCCTTAAAAAGACTAAAAGTATAAAATAATTTATTGTTATAAATTTTTTAATTTATTTTTATGCTATAGATTATAATACAAAACTTAAAACTTAATTGTGTTTCTCTTTTCATCCTCCTTCTAATACAATCAAAGCAGAATTTGAAAAAAAAAAACAAATACATAACTTACTGCGTCCAAAAAAGTGTCCTATGGAAAATATATTGTAGAAACAAAATTATTATAGGAAAAGAAAAGCAAATACTAAATATTTGAATGTTCCTAAAATATCTGCATGAGAAGGCTCAAAATCGTGACATGTGGTATTTGACCACTTAATTGATTCCACTGACATCCACAGCTGAGCAAGCAGGTGCATGAATGAGAATCAAACTACCATATCATTACTTTAAATAGCTATATTAAAGCTTGGACTTTTTTTTTTCATTTTTTATCACATTATATATTATCATAGTTTTATCGTTAAAAAATGTCTAAATGGATATAGATTAAGGAAATAGAACAATCTTATCATAATTTTTTTTTTTCATTTTCTTAAAGATCTTAAGTTTAATTATACCCAAAACCCTTAAATACTACTCTGTAATCTTTCATAATCTAATCCTAACATCTTTTGTATGCATTTTTTTATTTACGTCAGAGTGTAGACTTTCACATGGCTGGTATGTTAAATGAAAAAAAAAAAAATAACGATTTTGTTTATATTTTAATTTATCAGTGAGTATTTCCTGTGCTGTAAAAATATTTAAATTAATAAAAATAAAAAATTAAAGTAACCTACATTTAAAAAAAAAATAAATGAAAATAATATTTTGATTCTATTAAATTCAGCTTTGAAAAAGTTAATAAACCTCAGAGTAAAATAAGGTTCGGTTTTTAAAATAAAATAATTGTTAAATAACAACGAAAATACATTTTCAACAATATGTTTTTATCAATGTTTGAAATTTATTAAAAATCATAAAATTTTATGAATATTGTATTATATTTAATGATATTTCCTTATTTTTATATTTTTCAATAAAATAGTATATAAGATTGTGCAAACCTATGAATGAGTTATGTAAGGTTGAGTTAGCTTAAAGTTCACCTCTTAGTATGATACAATATTAATGTAAAGTCTACCCTAGCGAAAGTTTGTTAGCCTTATTAGGTCACCCGCTGTCGGACCATACATAAATATACAGTCTCACAATATCAGACCACCCATAAATATATATATAGTCTCGCACGAGTTAGAAGGTCTCGGCGTGGGGATGTGTGTTGGAGATCTTCCATCGACTAGAGATACAAATATTTAATAATATATAAGTGGGTGCAAAAGTTAGTTTTATAAAGTTGAGTTAAACTTAAAGTCAAATTTTTAATGTTTGGGACTTCTTATTGACTAAAAATAAGAATATTTCATAGTATACAAGTGAGTACGAACCTTGACTTCATTAACCAACTTTGTAAGATTGAGTTGAGTTTAAAGTCTATTTCTTAATACAGTATCATAATCATTTAGAGCGTACACCACCAACGATAGTTTGTTTAACTTGAGATCACTCGGGTATCTAATATCAATATCTATCCTTATTTAGAAGTCATAAACCATAAAAAATGAAAATGAATTTGTAAGGTTTTTCAAATAAATTAAATTACTATAAAGATGAATATTTATGGATGAAAATTACATTGATTATTTGCTGCTATGAAAATAAATGTATTTAAGATGCTTTTAAATACGAATGAATAATAGAGGGAAGAATTTGTAAATTGATAATGTAAAGTAGTTTGTTTAAGATGAATGTAAAGTAATTATTGAATTTACAAAGAATTTGTATAAATGTATGCTTGATAAATTTATTGAATTTTATAATTATTTATTAAAAGAAGTATTAATATTTTTTAACATATTATTATATTATTTAAAACTCATTGAAAATTAGGTATCACACTTAAAATTTTTTTAAAAAAATTAAGCTTTTTAGCTCATTACAAATAAGATGAATTAAATTATGACGAGTACTAAACTCAGTATCTACTAAATAAAAAAAATGTTAAATATATTTGTTGTTTCTGTACTATAATATAGAATTGATTTTGATTTTTGTCTTAATTCAAAATTTAGATCATCTAATTACATGAAAAATATTGTAATAAGTCATTTTGTATGTGAAATTATAAATACATAAATAATTTAAAATTTAGATAAAGATAAAAATTATTTTTGTATTATAATATAAAGATAAAAAATATATTTAATTCATAAGATAAGAATGGGAAGTAAAGAAGTAATGGATCCTTTTATGATAATGGTTTTTGAAAAAAAAAATTACAAAGAAAGTAAATGTACTTTCATAATAAAAGCATGAGAAAAAGCAATAAAAACAAGTGATATTTATACAATATTATTTTTATCCTTTATATTCTATGATCACGTCCCATTAAATTCTCATACTTCATTCTCAACTTTCTCATTATTGTTTTTTTAATACTCGCTCATTCTTAGACTGAAATCCCTTATTCAAGATACTGTTTATATATATATATATATATATATATATATATATATATATATATTTTATTTATTTATTTATTTATTTTATTCACATAGTACTGTGATGTTAGTATGTATTATCATTTATTTTAAATTATTTATGAAATGCTACTATTTTGATAATTAACAGAAGTCAATTTTATAGTTAATTATTAACTACAGTTGACTTTATTATTTCATAAAAATTAATCTTGTATACATTTGCATTGTATTTTTAGAGTTTATTGCACATGATTTACTCATGAAGTTACCGAGAACAAAATTTAATTCCTCACTTCCAAATCTAACATATTAAAATAGAGAAAATTTAGAATGCATCAATTTAATATGTGAAGTCGAATGTAATTGCTTAAAAATATTCAATCATTTCTTAGACTGATACTTATACATAAATTTCCTACTTTTCTGTAAATGTACTAAATTGGGAATAACAATTTTGATTTGACAAATATCAACACAGCTAAAGAATGTTTAAAATTTTTATCACCTTATAAATTGTGTTTTGAGTCATAAAAATTCAAATTTAAAGTCCCAAGTTGTATACTGTAAGAATATTAGTCAATGTTTGTATATAAATAAATTTGTAAAATCTATGGATTCTTGTCTATAAATAATTTTTATAGATACTTTTCAATATCTGGTTATTACTAACCAAAAAAACATAAAAAAAGTTGATCGTAACAACTATTATCGACTAAGTTTTGTATGTGAATAATTTTACTGACATTATTCCATGATAATCTGTCAATAAACTTATTTACGGGCACAAATCCAGCCGTAATTTATTTATTAAAAAATTATTTGATTTAATAACCATAAAGTTATTTTATTTTTTTTATAAAAATACTTTCATTAACATCTGAGAAGTAACAAAGATAATGTGTCATCACAGGAAAAAAAATATTATTAAAAAAAATACAAAAAATATAGGGATTATGTTAAAATCCATATGTTAACAAAAATGATACATATGTGGACTATACCTATTCATAAATAATTTTATAATAACAGATGAAATAGAAGTTTATTAAACCAATGAAATGATTATATATAAATAAATTCCGACAGTAATTAAGACAAGTATTTCATCGATTACAAAACATTCACATAACATTAATCCTAATAATAAATACAGCACAACCTATAAAATTAAATTTAATTTAATCATTACTTATTAATTAAGACAAATTCTTCCTTCACCACATATCTTTCTTTCCCCATGCACCATCATATTAATTTTATGTAAAAAATTGGTTTTAATTTTTTTTTATATAATTATAAATGAAAGATAACTTTACATATTTAAATAACCTTACTGTACTTGTACTTTTCTTCCACATGTGAGAGGGTTGACAAAAAGATTCGTTGTATTCGACATTTTTTATAAGATAATTTTTTTCGAGTTTAGTACTCCATTTTTACATCTCGTTGATTTTTTTTCTGAATTTTGTAACTTTCAAAAAAATAAAAAAACAAGCTAACAAAAACAAAATCACCACCAGAAATATCAGAAAACTTATATCAATCATTAACAAACTTATATCAATCATAAACGTTTACCACAATTACCACAAACAACCACTAAATGAAAATAAAACATCACACTATCCACCATGCATGTATTGATGGAATAAAAAAAATAAAATGTAAAAATAAAAATATAAAATATAAAATATGGAGGTGCAGGCATAATTTGCATTAATTATTTCTTTTTTTTTCAGAAAATATTTTTTTAAAGTTGTGAATGAATGATCCTTTATTTTACTTCCTCTCACCATCATGTTACTCCAGGTGGCACCTTAAGGTGTGGTTGTCTCAAAATATCTACCTGTATTTATTTGATGTCATTAAATCTTCTTAACATGAGGAATTTCCCAGAGAAAATGAAGTGTGTTTACTTGCATAAACAAGATGAACATCCAAAGCAAGTTGTGAAGTGACGTTGATACCTTCTTGCGTTCATAGGTAAAGAATTTTGTAAAATAGGGCAGAAAATGAGCTTGGTTTTCTGTGGAATCCTTGCTTCCATAACCATTTATAAAATTTATCACTTTGTCTTGAAACAGATTATGAACATAACCAATGATAGGTTCAAGAGGTGATGAAAATTTTAGATGAATGAGATCAAGTTCAAGCATCACTAGCGCAGAAATGTAAAATAAATGCGGCTATTTTATATTTACAAATGCGGTTATAGAATCGCATTTGATCAGCACGCATTCGTAAATTGGAAATATACAAATGCGGTCATAGAACCGCATTTATAAATTAGATTTACAATTGCGGTTATTTAAAATAACCGCATTTGTATATTATTCTGAATGAGGGATGAGGGTTTAGGGGTTTAAGATTTACGAATGCGGTCTTGATAATTTAAATCAGTGCACATTGATTTACAAATGCGGTTTTTCATATAACCGCATTTGTAAATCATTGACATTGATTTACAAATGCGGTTTTACTCTAGAACCGCATTTGTAAATCAAATTAATTTCAAAAATGTCACCGCATTTTTTACAAATGCATTTAATCGCAAATCCGCACTTAATATGGAGTATTCTTTTAATCTTTTTCACTATTGCATCTGCTAAAGTTATGTGACATGTTACATTCTAATGTTCTAATGCATGATGACATGCATGTAGTTTAGTAGGAATGAATTCTTATCTTATCTTTCTATTTGGAGGAAGAATTTCACAATTTTACTCACATTCAAATGAATTTAATTTAAATTGATCTTATTTTAAGTTGTTTTATTTTTAAAATATTTTGTTTGGAAAAGATAATACAAATTTAGTGAATTTTAATTTTTAAATTTTTTTTAATTATTACCGAATTCAAAAAATATTTAAATATCAAATAATAATTGTTAAAAATCCAAAAATAGTAATATTAATTTTTTTTGACAGTGTATCTTCATTGATTTTCTGTCATAGTTAGTCAAACATTTTTATTTGATATTTGCAAACAAAATTCTTAATTGATGTTAATCGAAATTATTTTTGACTGATTACAAATATTTATGATGACTTTGATGAAAGCTATTTTTATGATGTTGATGTTTGAGGCTGAATTTTTTTCTTAATTCACATTAATAAAAAAAAACAATCATAATTAATGGTGGACAAAAGTTTTTCCATTTAAAATTAGAAAAGAGTTCCTAGCAAACTAATTGACAAAAAAAATATAACTGCACGATGATAAAAAAAAATAAAGTCACAGCTAATATTGATAACAAAATAATCGTGACAAATATTTATTGTAATTAATTCACATATGTAAGAAAAATTGAGTCCATTATCAAGAAAACTCTAATTAATATCAAGCAATAAATTATAGCGATCTAAACAATATTTCTAATAATTTAAATTACAATTTAAGTTCTATTAACATTCATAAAAAGAACTATAGTTGACATCAACTAAAATGTATTTATTCTAATAATGTTTTGATTTTAGTCAAACCAAGACACTTTAACCAAAATTAAGTTAAAAGAAAATTACGAAAAATAAAATACGAATTTGAGAATATGAAAATTTTCAAATTCTTACTTTTAAGTAAAATTTTAAATCATGTAATTTTAAATAATCCAATTATACTAATAAAATTCTAGAATTGTTTTTAATTTTTTATCTAAACTATATTTTCTCATAAAACATTTCAATTTTTTTTTACAAGTCACCCTCTTAAAATTTCTCCCCCAATCACAAGTATGTAAATTTTTGAACTGGTACAAAATTCATCACATTCCATAAAGGGTTAAGTGTGGTTAAATTATAAAACCTCATTCACTATTTTCCAAATGAAATATAAATCAATCAATCAACTTGTGCTTCTTAACTTTTATAGTTCTACCCATCTATAATAAGGTTTTAGATATTTGATAGTTAAGATATATTTACTTGACACAAACTTGTGATTTAACCCCGTGACTCACAAAGTACATTTACCAGCAACAAATTCCAAATAAGTTTCCCCAATAGAAATTTTCAGACTGTGTGCATCACTAATACCAAACCCTTTCTTTATTTTATGAGTAAGAATTTGTTTCAACTTACAAGGTTTTATCCCTTTGTTTATTTAAAATATGACGTTTTTGATATCTCACCATAATACATTTTACACAGAGCGTCGAAGTGTAATTGTAGGTATCCGATCGACCGAACATCAACATTGAGAAAAAAAGATTTAAAAAAGCAGGAAGATCACCGTCAACAACTACGTTTAGACCTTTTATTGTCTTGTTCCAATTTACAAGGTTCTATCCCTTTGTTTCTCCAAAAGATGACTAAAAAAATTTTTAAAAAATCGTATTAATCTCTTCATAAACTCAAAAGGGACCCAAAATAATCTTGCATAGTATAAATTGGCGAGGAAGTGAAGACAAACATTGAGACAACCATTATCTCTATTAAAGAGATGTCCTTTCCATGAGGCCAAATTTTTAAACTTAATATACAACTAACACAGTGTTTTGTTTGACATATTTCGTTGAAGTATATTTGAAATATGAGAAAGTGTAACAAATCTTCATGCATAGTTGAGATGATTTGCAGTGATTTGGAAGGAAAGAAAGAGAGGAAGATGGAAAAATGACTCCCCTTAAACTTGAAGAAAAATATGAATTTAATTGGACAATTATAATTTTGACCATCGTGCATGAAAATGGTTAAATATTGTAGAACAATAAAATGAACTTGGTGTCAATTGGTCTCTTAATTGATTATGGATCCCTTAATAATCAGTTAAAATACTTATTATAATTGGTTATGGTTGACAAGTGTGTTATTTTAGTGCAGGAAGTGATAATGTATGGAGAGGAGATCATTATTGTTGAATTTAATGAACATGCATGTAATGTAAGTATAGACATAATGTGAATATAGAGAGTGAGTGTTATGAAATTTTACTTAGGATTTTCATACTTACCTTTTGAACTGATATTTCATTTTTTATCTAGACGAAAATTCATATGTTAACAAAAATTATATATAGGTAGATTATACTTATTCTTAAAGAATTTTAAGAACAGACTAGATGAAAGTCTATCATATCAATGAAATGATTGAAATAATTCTCTATGAATAAATATCCTAAATTAGTCAACTTAACATACACATTTCTTTCACGAAAAAAAAAATATGAGTAACTCTAAACCTAATTTTCTCACAGTAATTAAGATAAGTATTCCATTGATTACGAAACATCCAATGAACATGAGTCGTAACCGTAAACGCAGTCCAAACCAAGACAAAATCACATTAAAGCAGACATTAGTAAACTTCATCTTTTTAACTTCTTCCATAACATGTATAATTCCATAGAATTCAACAATCATATCTGAACTTCAAAAATCGCAGACAAAACACTAACAAACTTATTTTATGTGTTAATTTAAGTCTTAATTTTTTTAAGTTTGATGGTTATAAAAATGTATTTCTTTGGTATTAATATTGTTAGGAAAATTAAGTCTTTATACAAACAGAAGCTATTGTCTGTAATAACTGTTTATAATTTACTATACTTTTTTATTTTAAATTTTTAATTGAAATAATTCTTTTTAACTTTTTTTCTAAATTTGTTAAATACAAACTACACTATATAGTACTCCAGACTAGGAATACAAAATTATATTTGGAAGAAACGCTAATTAAGAGATAAATACAATAAATATATAATAATTGTAATTAAAAATAAAATTATTTGATTGATAAACATTGTTATTTATTTTAATTCAAATCTTTAAAAAAATTAAGTTAGGAATATTTTATAAATCAATTAATAATACAATTATATATTTCACATAATAATATTGGTTTAAAAAACTAATTATGATTTTTTTAATTATAAATTTCAAGCATAGATATATAAATTTATTTTAATTTAAATCCTTCATAATTTCAAAACTTAAATATGTCACTATATATCATATAAATTTTCTACTCAAATATAATTATATAATATTTTTAACCATATTCCTTGCAAAAGATACGAAAGGCAGATGCAATAAGGCGTGTTTGGTTTTTATTGTCATCTGCAAACAAAATTTTATTAATCAAGATAAAATATGCTTCACTAATCTTAACTAATCACTTATTATATACTGAAAAATATAGCAATACAAATAAATAAAAAAAACATCACATATCGAGAAAATCATTATATAAATATAAAAAACCGTTCCATAAAGTAAAGTATTTTAAATCAATATGTTAAATATACTAATTAATAAATTAGCTTAACAGAATTATATAAAAAATAAAAATATATTTAATAAGAATTCGTGTGTGAAGTCCAAAGCTTGACTATATAAAATGAGCGTGGCAGTGATGAGTGAAAAAGGAAAGAGAAAAATCGCGTTTGCTCCGTGTGGCGTTAGTCGTAGATTGGACGAAAGGCAAGGGTATTTTAGGTATTGTCTTCTCTTTAACCTCAATTCTTTTGATTCATATGCTAAACACCAAACATCAATAAAGGGAGCAGAAGCAGAACTTGCGTCGTCTTCTTTTCTCTTCTTTTCTGTTCTGTTCACTCAGTAAAGACAAAAATCGAAAACCCAAAATCACATCTCAAAATCAACCCAATCTTAATGACATGACCGCGTGAATCCAAACCCACCCGCTATCGCCGCCATGTCCACCACCGCCTCCTCCGCCCACTGGACCTCCGACGCCGTCCACGGGGGATCCCTTCGCCCTGTCGACCTCGACTCCGGCACGAACGGCTGGGCTTCCCCGCCCGGCGACCTCTTCCTTCTCCGCTCCTCCAATTACTTCACCAAACGCCAAAAAGCCCCTTCCGGCGACTACCTACTGGCACCGGCCGGCATGGACTGGCTAAAATCCCAATCGAAGCTCGACAACGTCCTCGCTCGGCCCGACAACCGCGTGGGCCAGGCCCTCCGGAAGGCCCAGGCCCAAGGCAGGGCCCGGAAGAGCTTCATCTTCGCTGTCAACCTCCAGGTGCCGGGGAAAGAGCACCACAGCGCGGTATTCTACTTTTTCACGGACGAACCGGTCCCCTCCGGTTCGCTCCTCGGGCGGTTCATCGAGGGCGACGACGCGTTCAGGAACCAGCGGTTCAAGCTGGTGAACCGGATCGTGAAGGGCCCGTGGATCGTGAAAAAAGCGGTGGGGAATTACAGCGCCTGCTTATTGGGGAAGGCTCTGACGTGTAACTATCACAGGGGACCGAACTACTTCGAGATTGACGTGGACATTGGGAGCAGTGCCATCGCCAACGCTATCCTGCGCCTCGCGCTGGGCTACGTCACCAGCGTCACCATCGACATGGGATTCGTGGTGGAGGCGCAGGCGGAGGAGGAGCTCCCCGAGAGACTCATCGGAGCGGTTAGGGTTTGTCAGATGGAGATGTCCGCGGCCACCGTCCTGGACGCGCCCAACGCTCCACGCGGCAACAAGGTCAACCACCTCAGTGGTAACGATGAGTAAAAAATTTAAATTAAAAAATAAATAAAATATAACAATGTATTTTTTTATATTAAATGTTTATTTAGATGATTTAATTTCGCTTCCGCTTCTGCTTGGTCCTCGTTATCGGTGTATTCTTAGGCTCTTTTTTCGGGGAGTAATAAATTATTCACTGAATTTCGGTCCCTTGGAATTTCCGCTATTACTTTTGTTTTGCGATTTTGTTTGTAAAATTGGAAGTAGTGGGACAGGGGAATGACGAAAAAGGTTGCAATTTTAGCATCGGAGAATTTGTGATTGTGGGCGGCTACTGAGGTGGGTGGGAGCTGCCTAGGGAGGAAATGTAGTGGAATGCAACCTCACATGCTTTGGAAAAGTTCCATAAAACTTACCACTACCAAACCCCTTTTTATTAACACTATTTTTTAGTATTTTTTGTGCTAATATCAAAATTTGATTGAAGAACATTGTGAAAGTACCCACCAATACAAATACAATGGGTACTTGTTTTGGTTTTATTATGATTCATGATTCCTGCGAATCATTGATCCACCAAGTTGCTGTTGTTTTTTGGAATCAAACAGCACACTAAACGTACCTTTTGCGTCGTGTTTAGATACTTCTATTCTATTGGACGATAACATTTAGAGATGCTGGGACTATGAGACAGCGATGATGATGATGATGATTACTATTTTATGGGATTATGCTGTCTTTTTGTTCAGAATATTGTCATGGCTTTAAATTACAACTATACCAAAAAGATTGCTGTACAGAAAAATGAATGAAGAGGGTGGATGTTTAGTTTCGTCACAGAATAGAAACTACAAAAAAAATGTGTTAAAGACGGTTTGGTTATAGCGTGTCATTCATTTTGTATGTTTTCAATTTAATAATTTTATAATTTTGACTAAGCGGTGTATGATTAAGATCAATAATGACCTTTTGTCTCACGGGGTGCTGTTTTTTAGTGTAAAAAATTGTTCTATTTCCTTCTCGTTCACTGTGCCAAAACTCTTCTGGTTGGAAAGCTTCGTAGAATACTGGAAAATAAAATAAAAAATATCACGAGTTTAAGGTGTTTTCTTAGAGAAAAATTACGAGTCCATGAATGAAGTTTTAGAAAAGTAGTTTTTATTTAACCCAAGATACGTTGAAATGAAGTTGTGGTTAGAGTCATACCTGGTATTGTAGCTCATGCTTAGGCTTACAGAATCGGATTCTATTTTAAATGTCTTCTTTTAATGATAACGACAATTGGTATTTTTTGAATATGAAAGCATTGAAATTCAAAGCAAGTTGATAAATGTTACCTCACAGAGAGGAAAAGCGATAGTTGAAGAACAATCCTGCGGGGCGCTCAATATTTGTACGCCGACTTTTCTGAATGTACGATACAGAGAGAGAGCTATGAGCATTCAATAACAGTTGCCGCCTTAGGGTAGGGGAAAATGCATTCTTCTTACTTTAAGACAAATCAAATGAAAAAATAAATTGAAAGCAATGTTCTTACTTGCCTCCGGTTTAGGACTTTTATTCCCTTAACATCTTCTAATAATACAAATAATTGTTATAATCCTTAGTAACATATATGATGCAAATACTATCTAAATACTATCTAAATAATGATAATACTTATTATTTACATTACTTGTTAAGTGTTGACACTCTGATTGAATTGATCGTCGGAGTGTCTTTACAAGTATCATCTGACTCTGTGCTATCACAACCAAAAGAAAGAAGAAAATGCAGGAAGTCAAGTGCACATTCATTCCAGAACACTCACAATTCTCCTACTATGTTGGAACCACCTTCCCTACATCAACCATTTCTTCAATTTCTATTTCAATTTCCTAATCCTCGTATGTTAATTCCTGGATTTACACATCCTCAATAAGAATCAACATTAGGGCATCACATGAACATGAACAGAAAATTCCAAAAATAGCTATTACCAGAACTAACACATTGTAAAGGTGGTTTGCTGTACCTCATCATCAATCATTTCTTCATTCATAAAATCACTAAAAGTAACTAAAAAATGTGCAATTCATATTCCAAAAAAAGAAAGGAAAAGGTTAGTATTCCAGTGTCTTTTTTCTTTATAGACAAATATTAATCATTAATGTTAGCCCTTACAGGGGGAATTTGAACTCACAACCTATCCCTCTCTTTCCTCCATTTTTACTACCAAGCCAATCTTAAATCCCTGTCAGTTCCCTTCTTAAAACAAAACCCAGAGAGGTATTTCAAGCGTTAACAGTTAATAACAACGAGTCACTTAACATGTCCCTACACTACAATTGAATTTCAGAACGACCTTAATTTGAAAAACATAAACACACTGTTCAGAGTCAAAGTTAATGGAATAACTGAAATAAATTATCATTAGGAGTTTGTCATCAAAAGCATATATTAAACCCATTTTCCCTTTCATGAACTGAACTCAAGGAAGTAGCAACATTTCTGCATAAGTGTATTAAAAATGAAAGAACTTATTTCCTGCTTGCAGAATAGTTGAACTATAGAACTCAGAAATTATTTCCTTCATAACAGCTAACTATCCTAATCTCTACAAAATACTCAAGTTTTAGAATTTATAACAGGAGAATTAACAACATTCTATTACGTTTTGTGTGGAGATTCAAGATGGTCCTAGACCACTACCAATGGCTCATAGATCAGCACGTCATTTACCTTCCAGTAGGATCCCATTCAACATCCGTGGCCATAAAATGCTCAGTTCTTGTTACCATAGTTTCAACCTCATCAACATCATAAGATTCAAACTTATACCCCATTATCAACATCATAAAATTCAAACTTATGTCCCATTGTGTTGGAGATTTTAAATCGACTACAGATTTCATTGTAATATAAGTGGGTGCAAACCTCATCTTATAAACCGGTTTTATGAGGTTGAGTTAGACTTAAAGTCCACTTTCTAATACGGTATCAGAGCCATTTAAAAATCTATCATAACAAATGTTTGTTGGATTTATCAGACCACCCATTATCGGACAGTTATCGGATCACCCATAATATATTATCTCACGCACGAACTGTCACCAAGTGAGGGTGTGTGTTGAAAATTTCATATGTACTAGAGATTATAACATTTAATTGTATATCCAAAACTTTGACTCCCAGGCAAATGCAAATGATCTTGGGAATATCTTTATCTTTAACAACAAAAGCTCAAATCTGGTATATGACTTTTTCTTGCTTTTGGCATAACGATCAACCTTTACAACAAGGCACCATCCATTGCTTTGCAAGTATATCTTGCAATCACTGACACTAAAATGATTCTTCTGTTTGAATTTCTCTTTACCAGGGATCTGAATCAGACTACCCTGCAAGAGATGGCAATAAAGAACATAGATATACCAGTACTTCAACCATGCTTAAATTAATAAAAGAAGCAAATTCATGAAATGCAATTACCCTGGGAGGTTGGTTTGGATCACCCAAAAGTGCAAGAATTGGATTTGTTGGTCACCAGCAGAAATCCATTACACTCTCAACCTTTACCTTGGGATTGGACTGAGAATTTAAAATTTTTAAGAAATTCAAATGCATTAAATGTTTTACTTAAATTAAATAATTTAGATTTATTAAATTTTATCTTTTTATTTGGATTAAATATTTTAATTACCACTAAATAATACTATCATACACATCAATAAAAAAATGTTATTAACATTTATCGAAAAACATTATCACTCATATTAATTGAAAAAGTCTTAATTGATGTTAACTTTAACAATTGATAAATAATTTTATCGACTTCGACTAAAAATCTTGTCTTATATCGATAAAAAAAATAAAAACAATTTTTTCAATGTTGGTAATTTTTTGTTAACATTAGTTTAAGAATTAACCTTAATCTACATTTTTGTCAATAAAAAAATAACCTTATTAACAACAATTGTATATAATTTCAGTTGGTGTGAATTAAAAAGATTGTATAGTTATTGAAGTTGACAGAGAAAATTTTAGCAAACATTATTTGATAAACATATTTTAACAAAAAAATATTTAATAACTACAATTTAAAAATTAATCACAATCAACTTTAACTTTAAAAAAATCTAGTTGAAAAAATATGTTCGAAAACTTTTTGAAATATGCTTGACGACATTTTGATTGATATCTCTTCAAATAAATATAAAAAACATAAAATTTAAAGATAAGAAGAATTTCAAAGTTTTAGTTTTTAGGTAAAATTTATAATAATATAATTTTTTGTAATCAACCTACCTACTTAAGTTCCAATTTTTTTAATTTAAATAAATATTTTAATTTTTCTATGAAAATAAAATAATTTTTATTTATTTTTTCATCAAATATTACTATTAAATACTTCTTCTCAGCTGAGAGAAAATGTCTTGAGGTAAACCAAAAATCATATTAAGTATGTGTGACTTTTCCTCCATCCCTTTTAAAAATCTACTAATTAAGCCAATAAGACAAACAAACTCTTAATCAAATAATTGGTGTTGTTGATTAATCCAATTAATCATCATCATTAGATGCTTAGAAACAGAGTTAGCTTTCTAATGTTTTGCTTAAGGCAAATGCTTCCTACACCCAATCATTTTTAACCTGCACCCAACATATTTTTTAATTTCCAAAAATACCCTTAATTCTGAAAATAAAAATTTAGAATTGAAAATATAATATTCCGAAAAAATAAATCCAGAAGTGATTATTGAGTTTTGGAAATAAAAATCTGAAAACAAAATTAAAATTTTATTTTGGATAAAAAAATCAAGAATTGAAAAATAATATATTTTGGAAAAAAAATCCAGAAAAAAAATTATTGTGTTTTAAAAATAAAATCCGAAAACAAAAATGAAAAACAAAATAATCCGTAATATAAAATTTCATTCAAGAAAAAAATCCAAACACATAATTTGAAATTTTTTTTAAAAATAATTTCATCTTTTCCGCTGAAATCGGGTGCAGTGATATGGTGCAGGAAACAATTGTCTTTGCTTCATTCCTCATAATAACTTCAGTGTCAGAACCAACACTAATCACAAATTGGTCTGGTGTTTTTGGGTTAGTTAGCCAATATCGAAGATTGTCACTGTTCCAATTGCAAAGTTTGATGGAGAAAAATATAACTTGAAACAACTTCTGAAATATTCACTCAGAAAATAATAGAGATTTTTTTTCTTGATTTAAATGCTTTAATTATTAACTAACCATTGATAATTATTTAAATACATTTTCTGAATCTGTCAAATAAGATACGCGAGTAAGAAAAAAAAAACATTAGAAATAAAATATTTTACCAAAAATAAAATTAGAAATCATAATTAAATATTTGAAAAATATTTTAAATTACTTCTTGAATTTTATTAGAACACCTTGACTTGAGGATACTTGAACAGTTTGAGGTTGAAATTTATATTTAGGTTAAAAAAGTTTTTGATCTCATAAATAGTAAAGTTTATTTTTCTAAAATAGTCTTTTAACTTCTTATGTGTAAAATGTTTTTTCCATTATAAAAGATTTATCTATATTAGATGAGTGTATTACATGATTTTGTAAGTAAAAAATCCAGATAAAACAATGTATTTTTCAAACACTATGATACTTATTTGCACAGATGCCAACATTCTCATTTTCACAATTGGATTTACGTGTTTAATTTTGCTAAAAGATAAAACATTTTTATTACTTTATTTATCATGTATTTTGACCTAGTGCCTCTGTTTTTATGGGTTTGGAATGTTTTTATTTTTATTTTATTTTTGCATTTTCTCTAAGTTTTGACACTCAATATGTACATTACATGGAGGTTTCGACAGTCGGCATTTCCACAAGATAATTGTAAAAAATCTTCAATTGGTTTGATATTCAGTAGTTTTAGATAATAAATATTATTAAATATGTACTTATTTATAAAATTGAATTGGATTTATGAAGTGTTGAACCCAATTAATACAAACATAAGTCTTGTATTAATATATGACATGGTACTTAATTACTATTGTTAATGTAGTGATTAGGTGGAAGGTAATTTAGAGGGTAGATATGTACTAGGCCATGTTGAGCATGCTGGGTTTCACCAAAAATTTATCCCATGTACTATAAGACAACTAGGACATTTCAACTATGACTACATTTACAAATCATAATGTTAGAAGATGACAGTTCAACTAGGACTACATTGTCTGAAACCCTAAACGTCTTTAAAGTTCAATTACAAAATCATGTCCCAATATGTTAATATATTAGTCAAACTACATAGTTTCTGAAAAAATAGATCAGAGAACAACAAATAATGGGGAAAGAAGAAGAACAAGATAAATGAAACTATTTAGAGACACTACTGTTAGGATGACATCCTCCATAATGCTTAAGAGAGCCTTGGTTGCTGCATCAAGTTTTTTCCCTTATGAGTTAGTTGATGCACAAGATATTCTAATTTCACCCATATCACCAGATTTTACACCAACACTAGTGAGTTTCAAGAATGACGGACCCCATTTTTCAAAAAACAGTTCTTGATCATTTGCAAAATCTTCCACTAATATTCTTGTGCTATCATTGTTTATCAAAACAGAATCTGATTGGAATAAACCTTTATGATGCAGAAGATTTTGGTAGTACATATTATCAAAAATCAAAGATGTTTCAGGATCATTGTTCACTTTTATAGACGGTTGCACACCAGCTGGACATTGTCCAATTAGCATATTAGCATAATTACTGTCAAGCGTTTTGTCAACGAGTCTTAGCTTTCCAGTTGAATCTTCTTGAAAACGATCCCTGAATGAATTGCAATGTGCTGTGCCTATGGTATGAGCTCCTGAAAAGCTTAAATATAACATAAAGTTGTGGTACTAGCATGATTTCAAAGCAAAAAGTGTGAAAGGTTAATATATTCAATAGTTGACAGAAAATTAATGCTGTAATACTTATCTCAAACACTTATGTTTTGAATATATTCAAAATATATAAAAAAAAATAAAAAAAATCAATAATATTTTTCAAATTAAATTAAACCATTTGAACCATAATGTGAGAATATGATCATATTTTATTTGGTACAATTTTATATTGATTGAACCATTAAATCATAAATCCTAAATACTAAACCTTTGTAAACAGTTGAGAAGATTCTCATCTACAAATCCTCTAACATTCTTTCTATCCACCAGATTGTCTTGTTTATTGGAGTTTACTTGAAAAAAAAACACTGAATTGTGGAATTCAAATAATATAGACCTCAAAATAAGTTATTAGGAGGATGAAAACCAAAGGAAATGAGATTGTTAAAATGAAGCAAACCAATAATAGGAAGGGCATATTACACTGACAACCATTGGATTTGAAACACATCATTAACACTTCTTGTCATAAAAAAACACATTCTTCTGTGTAAACCTGTAAGGGGGTTAATGTAAAGTTATAACTGTTTTTGGACATAGAACATGCACCTGAAAGGACTACAAGATCAAGTAAGGATAATCCTTTAGTGGCAAAGAGTTGAATCATCTGATCCATTGAAAAACTGGTGTCCACAATGTTGGGTCTGACATTTGAAGCAACTGAAACCATCCCATCTCTCCTACCTGTAGGAATCATAATCCTAGGTCCACCAGCCTGTTCTCAAGTGCCTTTCAGTTAATAACAGTGCCAAAAGAGATGTCATGTGAATAACCATTGAAGAATATCATCCATGCAATGAGGTAGAACTTACTATTTCAACAGCATCTCTAGCAGCTATAGCTATGATGTCTGCACAAGAAACAGTTCCAGGGCAGAATTTCTCAAGGACCCTTTTTGCTGAATCTATCACTGAAAATCCTCCAACAGATCTATTCCCTGGATCACTTTGTTCTGTATTGTTCCCTTGTAGCATCAAAGAGGCATCACATCCCTGCATATAAAGTGGTCGTTACATCAAGGAAACTCACTGTAAGCTACAATTGTAAATGCTCACAACATCTCAACTCATCTATGCTACTTTTTTTTTATATACTTAGCATCACTGTGGAACTAAACATCCTTTTTCTCACAATCACATTTGAATTTTTCCCTTCTATAACTGGTTTTTATCTGGTGAACATTTAGTTAAGGGATAAGTTCCTTGGCTGAATCAAGTAGCATAGAATCAAAAGAAAAGCACATTTCATGAAACAGTTGAATACTAACCTCCACAAAGCAATCATGGAAAACCAAGCGAAGGAGCTTTCCAGGAATAGAAGGATCAGTAGAAGAGGATGAGCTAACTGTGTCTCTTATGATTAACTCAGCTGATGGGCATGAAGCTGCATAGAAGTTGAAAGAGAGGTTACCCTTAACAAAGCAAACAAAAGAAAACATAAAAAGAGAAGAGATTGCCACGGAAAAAATTCTTGTTCTTGTCTCCATAGAACCAATTTTTAGTACTTTTGGGGCAATGCATTGAATCTGCAGAATCTTCCACTTGATAATGATACAATACCAGAGGTAACATAACTAGGAAATTGTGCATATTTAAAACTACATTTATGTGGTTAGTTGAAGTCAGTAGGTAGATAGAGGATTTGGTTACTGCTTCTAATTACTCTTCTCTCATCAAGTTTGGTAGAATTAGTGAAAATGCTCAAGAACTCTTTTGGTACTTATGCATTTGATCAAACACTTTATCTGGTTACAACAGAGAGTTTATAGCTCAATGAACAAAAAACTCCTAATTGGTCAATGAACCAAGGAAGTTTAATTTAACCAACTACTTGGTCAGTGAAAAATAATAAAAATCAGAATTGATTCATCTTATAGAAAATTGAGTTATAACTTATAGAACCTTGTGTATGCTTCACTCTTCCTTCTTCTTTCATGTTCTAAGTTTGACCAAAATGTTGATAAATTACTTAAATGCTTTAATTAACTTACAATTTCATCTAATTATTTGAATGACGATGTTTTTAGTTGAAACAAATCATTTTATCAATGTAATTAGTGTAAATATGTGTTTTAGTTCTAATTTAATTCAAACACGGGAATTATAAACTTTAGGTTAATGCAGTTATAGCAATAGAATTTCTTAAGATGTGTATTACCTTTATGTAACTAGTGCGACAATGTTTTTTTTTAATTTTTTAAAATCATTTAAATACTGAAAGCATTATTTACATAGATTTAATTGTAAAACTACTTAAGCATTGGTAAACGATAAAATCTTTTTGTTAATTTTTAAAAATTATATTCTGAATAAATTTAATTAACTGGGAAGTATATGAACTTAAAAGAAACTTTTTATTATGAGATTTATTAAAAGCGTTTTATAACTAGGGTTGAATCAATTGAGGCGATCAAGAAGTTTTTTTTATGATTTAGTTTCACTTCTTCCAGCTTTCTTAAATTAAAAAAGAAAACTTAAGATGAGAGAAGTTAACTTTGTAATAATTTAAGTTTAGGGTATAAGTGAAATATGTTTGTTGTGTTCTTTAATATGATGTGATTTATTTAGAGTAATATAGTTAATGAATGGAGAAATAAGGTAAAAGTATAAATTATAAATTAGCATTTGGTTCGTTTCTAAATGAGTTTGTAAAGCTAAAATTGTTGGGTTTAGAAAAAAAATGTAAATTAATTTTTATAATGTGACTCACATAACGTTGGACTTTGGATTCGAATGTGATTTAATAATAATAATAGAATAAATTATTCATTAATCATGTAAGAAATATATATCTGATATACCTAATGAAAACCTACATCTGATGGAGATTGGGAATTAAGAGTAATAGAGTTTTGTCTCTGCAATAAAAGTTGTCTCACTTAACTATGAAGAAGGTGGGTGACAATAACAGAATTAGCAAGAGATAAATTGAGAATAAAGGAGGTAAGAAACTCTCGTAGGATCTCTCATGGATCAAGGTAAGTGTCTTAATTGTATGTAAAGCATGTGAGAGTGAGAATCATAATATGTTAAGATCATGTGAGAGTGAGAATCATAATATGTTAAGATCTATATGAGAACATTATTGTATTAGCCTCATTGCTCATTTTATGATTCTCCAATGTTTTTTCAAAAATCATAAGAACCCTAATTTTAAAATATTCCCAACATGTAAATTATAAACATGAATGAACACATACAACAATGTTCTCATACAAATCTTAACATATTATGATTCTCACTCTCACATGCTTTACATACAATTAAGAAAGAGATAAACACTTATCTTCATCCATGAGAGAATTTCTTTACCTCCTTTATTCTTAATGTATCTCTTGACAATTCCGTTATTGTCACACACCTTCTTGACAGTTAAGTGAGCCAACTTTTATTTATAGAGAGAGAACCCTACTACTCTTAATTTTCAATCATCATACGTAGGTTTTCATTAGATATCATCAGATATATTTTTCATATTAACCAATGAATCATTTATTTTATTATTATTATTAAATCAGATACGGCCCAAAATCCAAAAATCCAAACTTAATATCATGTGAGTCGGTATAATTAATTTACCTAAGAAGTTGAGTTATGGGTAGAATTGTGTGAACACGGTGTGTAGTGCCAAGTTTTTTAAACTGAACAATATAATCAAATACAATTATAACTGTACTGTCAAAAACTAATTATAACAGCCTTTTATTTTCTAAAAAGATATCCACTTTAGACCTCAACATATTTTAAAAAAATATTCCTCAAAAATGAGTTGAGATAAAGTAAGTAATCTTTGTCAAATTAGCAATTAATATTTTATCTCGTTCACGAATCGTTAAAGAAATATCAATAATAATTTCATCACCAAAGTTAGTTCGAATTTTTAATTTAAATTTCTAACTTCAAGTTGAATTAATAAGCGTAAAAATGACATCCTAATTTTCCTTAGTCCCCTACCAATTTATAATCTTGTACATTTAATTTACTTCTATCTAACAAAGCAGAATCATCATTATTATTAATTAATTATAAAAAAAATATCATTGATAAGAATAAAAATATTATTTTTCACCCTGAGATATACGTTTTTTTTTTCTCTCTATTTTTATTGAAATTTTACTTAACTTTAAAAGTACAGCTTTTATGCACATTCATTCTCGATGGGATTCCACCGACTCAAAATATTTTCACAATTTCGTTCAATGTCTTTCGATCCTTAACTGTATATGAGCTTTTAAATCCAAAACACAAGCATGGCTTCTGATCTTTGAATACCGAAGAGATGAAGGAAGAGGAACCACAGTACAAAACTAATGCAATTAATAGCAGCAAATCCCTTGACAGAATCAATTCGCACTACTCAACCAGTTGATTCAGAAAATGCAGTAAACAGCCATTATAAGAAAAATGGAGAGACCTTGAGAGAGCTTTTATTGTTATAAGAAAAATGGTCAGTTAATAATATACATGCAACTTAACTACTCATTAGTGGGTGAGAAAATCCACAATCTGGTGAGTGCCCCATCAAGAGTCAATGTCGTCTGTAAGTAATAGGCATAAAATGCTAGTTGCAGATAATTACCAATTCAGTATGTTAATTTGAAATGAAGATTCACAAATTTGAAGTCCCGGTCTCAACTTTCAACGTTATCAACTTTTGGGAGCTCATCATCATCATCATCATCATCCACATCATCAATGGGAATGTCCTCATTATCATCACTAATGCCTAGAAATGTATACGAAATATTGTAAGTTGTTAGCTCAACGAAAAAGATCAAAATTTATACTAATACGAGCGTAATACTATTAATAAAAAATTTTGCAATCACAATTTGACACCAATTCAAACGTTTTAGTCACCCCCCAAAAAAAGTTACATTTTATGCAAATGTAGCCATGTGTATGGTTATTGGTTTCAGTGCAGTGTACCTACATCTTCAACTTAAATAAAATTATCATTGCAAATTAATAGATCTTTCCAAGGACCCAATTTGGGCCAATTGAAAATATAAGTTATGCTGGTAGAAGCCTATGAATGAAGGAAACCTAAGTGAAAGACATTCTAAGAAGTCATCCTTAAGTTGGCAGGAGAAAATGTCCCTACGGGGTAATCCAGCGATAACAAAAAGCTTCCCCTTTGGCAGTGACCCACTCTTTAACAAAAGCTACCAGGGGCAACATCAGTTAAGATGAGACAGACCACTTAACATGGAGCTCACCCCATAACTATAGACTTTAATTCCACATGTATCTTCTATTTCTGTTTTGTTATAACATTTTTTTTAATCGGCAAACAATAAATTAAATAGAAAGGAAACACAAAGGAGTGTTTTAACTCTTATACAAAAAAGATACCAAACAGCTTCTCTAGAAATCCAACAAAACCCTAGACAAGCGTTTGGAACTGTTTTGTTATAACTACTACCACTAAAAAACAAAAGTGCAAGCTGGGATAGAGTGTAGTGATATTTGCTTATATTAGCAATCAAGGACTGTGACTATAGTCAGAAGAGATGCCAGCCCATAAGGGTCTTCTGATCTTCTTCACAAGAATACTCATAACATGTTTCTATCTTGGATATGATGATATTATAATTTCATAACACCGTAACAATCAAGAGATAGCTTAAATTAAAAGAACAATAACCCAATTAAGAGAGAGAGATATTCGAAGGAACAAGTGTTAATTAAGTTGACTACAAACGCTCTTATGCTAAAATTGTATGTCCCCAAGATATTCTCCAGACTTCGCTTCTATTATTTTTTGTAAAAAATGGACTGACTTCCAATCTATGGCCATTAAAAAAAGGCTTTACCTCTTTTAACTGAAAGAGAAGGATAAGGTGAAAAGTCCTTTGCGATAGGATTGCTATCAAGAAGATATGGAAGTTCCAGAAGCTGCAAAAAAGATTCTGTCTGAGGGTTTCGGGGACTTGCTGCAAAAAATAATAAACAGAAGAGAAGAAAATCAAATAAAGTTAACACTTTTATAGTTACATTTTAAACAATACAAGACATGACACGATGAAATAATGGCAAACATCATTGTTGCATAAGAACTCGGTCGTTTTTCTTTCAATTTTCTTTTCTATAAGCTAAAACTATACCATTATAAAGATAAAAAAATTAATTATAAAAGGAGTAAATACAAGAGAAAAAAGAACAGTTAACTCACAGGCAGACATTCCCATCATAGAAGTAACTCTTAATTGTGACTAATTCAGGAGATAGAATGTGATTGACAATTTGACATTCAATTGAAAAGAGTATTTTTTAGTTTGAATTGGAGCCTATTTTACTGTATTACTACACCACAAAACGCAAAAATCAAACTTTTTACTGACATATGTACAAGAATGGGAAGACACCATAGTCGACACTTCCTAATCATAACATGCATATACGATATTCATGCATGGGAACTCACACAAAGTATGCACGAATAAGATTAGACAGCTACAAGTTAGCCCAATCACTTAAGTGATCATGATTAGAATATCTTTATCCAGAAAACAAGTTGAAATTTTTTTAATTGGGGTTTACAATGTGTGCTTAGTAATTGAAAACAAAAGAAATACCAGTCAAAGCACCATCAAAATTGGACCGTGAAGGGTCATAGCAAGGAGCTGTTCTAACAAATTCAAACGGTTTGCACCCCTTCTCACGCAGCCTGCTTCTAACCCACTCAAGACAGTCTTCCATCTCAAGATTTATACCTCTGTCAGCAAGTGAATATGGCAGTATTATTACTATTATTATTTGAAGGGGGGAGGAAAGAGCAGAACAATTTGTGAACTCAAATCCTAATTGTCAATTATGACGCTTTCACATGTACATGCACACCTGAAGTCTGCACCTTTGGTGGTCAAAGGGAAGATAGGGTTGAACTTCCGTGTTATCGCCAACCATTCTTCATCATACTGAATCTCATAAGGACCTGCATCTGATTCAATTTCCACAATCTAAAGGCACAGAACATGCCATGATTGTAATCCCTAACTCAAATGGCTATCACAGAAGATTAACCCTGAAAATTATAATTGTATGCCTATACCTGTAAGAAATCACGCCCGGCAATACATTTGTCCAGTGCAAGGAACTTTGTCAGCGGACCTCCTTCCCCATGTTGAACCAGAGCAGCAAACTTGCAGTGTAAGTGAGCCGAAAACCAATAATTTGGTTTCAGTTTTTCTAGAAGTTCAGCAGCAGCTTTACTCCCTAATCTTTTTTCCTCTATCTGACAAATATAAGCCTTATCAGGTACAGAAATAAGACACTGTCTTGTTAAGATCTGGACCACCTTCTCAATAAAAACGTTTAGAAGAAAAAAACACAAGATGATAAAATGAAATCAGAAAAAATTTCAAAATTAGCTAGAGCGTTGTGCATAAGCTAATTTAGAAGTGGTATAATTTAACTTCTCCAAGAGGTTATTTAAACTTTTTGCAAAAGCTAATTTTAACTTAAAAGGAGAAATTTATTTCATTTTTCCTTTTTCTTCTCTCCTACAATTACTTATTAAGAAGTTTAATCCGAACAGGGCATATATCCCAATGATAATGCATACGATGGTTTCACATTCCCCTGAAATAAATTTATGTTTCTTATTTTTTTATAAGACAGACGTGACACTGTCATCCTCCTAGCTTAGTTCTTAGCTTTCTCCATGTTGCTGAATCCTTGACAAAAAAACACAAGCAAATTAAAATCCAACATTCGAAACACACAGAATAATTATTACTAAACCCTTGCAATTTCATAACTTCAAAAATTTCAACAAATCCCACCTCTTGCTTAAAATAGTGCTTGCGCCGAACAAGCTCCTTCCAATCCCCATAATCAGTGATTCTCAGTGGCCAATCATGCGAAAGAAAAACATCAATGGGCTCCTTAACTTCCATTAGTTTACGAACATCATACTCACGAACATGATACACAGACCTAATGGTGCTCTGATCATAGGGAGGCCTCTCAAAGCGTCCTGCTCAAACAAACACCTAACATCATTCAGTAATCGGCAAACAAACGCCCCATTCAGATTCAAACACTTCAAAATCCCACAGTTCACAAACAGATAAACAACCTAATTTATAGTCTCGACCATTATAAATCCCAGAGAGACCACCAATTCGGACATTCCCAAACCTCACCACCCCAGCAGCTCCCAAGAAGTAGATATTAGGAGCAGCCCATCCTCCATAGTACCTAAAAAAAATACATACCAAAACACTAATCAAAACCCTAAATCACAATGCAACAGAACAGTTATTGGACGGTGAAGCTGAGGTGAACTAACAGTTCCCAGAGATAATTGGAAGCTTCGTGGTTGCCGCCGATGAAGATGGTGGGGTAAGGGGCAACCTCGGCGCCGGAATAGTACTTCCAGAAGGAATTCATGGAGCGATACTTGGGCGGGACGTTCAAGCTCTTCAAGTCATGCTCGTTCCTCACCGCTTGGAAATCGCCGCAGCAGAGGAGGAGGTCGATTTTCGTGTTCTGAGATTTCTCCAACTGCTGAAGGGTTCTGTACACGTTGTCCAGGTCGCCATGCATGCACCCTTCCACCGCTATCTTCATCCTCGCTCGCTTCCCTTGTCTGATCGGAAACCCTGACAAAACCCTAATTTCTCGTTTCCGTTGATAAATTTAAATGGTCTCCTTCCATTTTTTTTTTACCAGTTCATTTTTTGAAAATTGAAGTATGACCATAACACACAACTATCGTTACAGAAGTAATAATACTAAATTAACGAATAAATAACATATACCGTAAAGTCCAGCTGATATTGCTTACTTATGTAACTTTTTTTCGTAAAAACTTGCAATAAATGTTCCAATATCATGGCATACTTCTCATAAATTATTATGTTTCTGGTGCTTTCTAAATATGTGAATAACTATTTCTTAATAAAGATTAGCTCCCACAGGAAAGACTAGACTCAATTTTTTGTAAACGCGTGATTTCGATTTCAATGTTTTTTTTCATATGTTTAAGGTTTGTCCATATAAGTAAAATATAAGGAAAAAAATGATCCTAAGTAATGGATAATTGTTACATGACAGGTATAATAAGGTAAGAGTCCTAGGTGTTGTTGTATCATGTGGCCAGAAACAACGCACGAAACGTGCAAGTCTCTCTTTTTCTTCCTCCTTTTTGTTTATGCTACCTTCTTCTTATTCTTCTTCACTGTTCACTCTTCACTCTTCAATTCTGTTACATAACATGGCGTTGGTGAATCCATTTCTGTCTCCCACTCGAACTTTCCTCCCTTTGCGCGTTTCCGCGCCGCCAAAGAAGGTACTCCGTTGGGCTCTCTACTCCCCTTCTCTCAAACCATCGTTAAGATCGAAACACGCCTCGTGTGGCGCCACTGCAGACATCAAAGCTGCACCTTTAGCTGACAGTGAAGAAGATCGCGCAGTTCTTGTGGGTCCCACCAGCGAGAAGGAGGGGAAAGGGGAGTATGACTGGACGGAGGAATGGTACCCTTTGTATCTCACTCAGAATGTGCCCGAAGATGCACCCTTGGGGCTCACAGTGTTTGATAAACAACTTGTGTTGTTCAAGGATGGCAATAGCCAGTTCCGCTGTTACGAAGATCGCTGCCCCCACAGGTTACTGTTTATTATGATTGTAGTTGTGGGTTGAGTTTGGTTGTTTTAATTGTATCTTCTTTCTTTGATCTCACCGGGAATTTGTGATTGCTTTACCTTAATCCGCATGCCCCCAATTACTGAAAATACTGTAGTTTCACTGATTGCTGATGTTTGTGTTTGTCAAATGATGGACCTTATGTCTTTTGTACAATTCAGGTTAGCCAAACTGTCGGAGGGACAGTTGTTTGATGGAAGGCTTGAGTGTCTATACCATGGATGGCAATTTGAAGGGGAGGGCAAATGTGTGAAGATACCTCAGGTTGGTAATGCACCCTCTGTTATCCTCAGCTAAATCAAAGTCCCATTCCCAGCTTAAGACCACATGGTGCTGACAAGTGACAATTTTTTTTGTTTTCAACAGCTTCCTGCTGATGCCAAAATACCTAGGACAGCTTGTGTTAAAACATATGAAGTGAGGGACTCTCAAGGTGTTATTTGGGTGTGGATGTCCCTCAAGACACCTCCAAATGATAGTAAACTACCTTGGTTTGAGAACTTTGCAAGGCCGGGATTTCGAGACGTTTCAACAACTCATGAACTCCCTTACGATCACTCTATTCTTCTGGAGAACCTGATGGATCCTGCTCATGTCCCAATTTCGCATGACAGAACGGATTGGACCGCAAAAAGGGAGAATGCTCAGCCGCTGGGTTTTGAGGTGACTGAGCGAACTGATAGAGGGTTTGCAGGTTGGTGGGGCACTGAGAAAGAGGGATCCAAGGGTAACTTCTTGCGGTTTGAGGCTCCATGTGTTCTACAAAATAACAAGGAATTTGTTGATAAGAATGGTGAAACAAACTACTTCAGTGGCCTGTTCCTTTGTAGACCAACTGGGCAAGGGAAATCCATGCTTATAGTGAGGTTTGGATCAACAAAATCATCTCCACTAGTAAAAGTGTTTCCAAAGTGGTACTTCCATCAGAATGCATGCAAGGTTTTTGAGCAAGACATGGGATTCTTATCATCTCAGAATGAAATTCTCTTGAAAGAGAAGGTTCCAACAAAGCAACTATATCTGAATCTGAAATCATCAGACACATGGGTTGCTGAATACAGGAAGTGGATGGACAAAGTGGGGCATGGGATGCCATATTATTTTGGTCACAGCACTATCTCTTTGCCCAAAGAGCCTGCTGTGGTTGAACATGCACCTGCTGGACTCGTTGCAGGACAATCAGCTTCCTCACCGGCCAAGGGGGTTATTGGAACATTGCATGCCCCAAATTTAGCCAACAGATATTTTAGGCATGTGATACATTGCAAAGGATGTAGAACCGTTGTCAAAGCTTTCCAAGCTTGGCAAAATGCCCTTTCAGCTGTGGCAGTTACATTAGTCGCTTTGGCAATTCTGGTATCTGGGAAACAGTGGAAGGCCATTCTCTTGGCATCTGCTTCCCTGTGCTCTATAGGAGTCTATGCTTGCTCAACCGCCATTACAATGAACACTACAAACTTTGTTAGGACACATAGGAGATTGTGAGTGACAAGTTGGAAAAATAGTTGTTCAAATTAATACTTGTATGTAATGACTAAATGAGTTGCAGATTGATTGGGCTTGGCACAGCATTTGTATGGTTTTGAGTCATTTTTATTTTAAAAAATTAAATTTGAGGTGAGGTAATTTTATATTTGAAAGATTTTATACAAAAATATGTTTGTTACAAAATTTCATATACTTTCAAAATCAATACAAGTTGCATTTTTCACCCACAGTGTTGTGCTTTAGAAGTAAATAAACCTGATTTTATTTTATTTTATCGTAACTAAACAAACACAATTTCGCCAAGGGATATTTTTATCAGATAAAATTTATTTATTATAAAATAAAATAAGAAGAAACTTTGAAGTTAAAAAATCTGCTACCTCAACAGGATGGTCCCCTTAAAATTCATACCGATCATGACTTCATATAATGCGTTCTGTCAGGGAGAATAAGCTTTCATTTCATTTGGTAAAACAACGACATTTATACAAGTTAATCAACATACAAAGATAGTACTAATTGATTGCTTTTAGTAACAATTCAATCTTAAAAAATGAATAACCAGACAATGTTTTTCAAAGTAAAAGTATTCTGCGAGCTAAAGAGGCTGCTGCATCTGTCAGACACAAGTAAAACGAGGTATAATATAACTACAATTCTCAGGACTTAGAAGCCATGCTCCACCACCATTTGAGTGGTAGTTTTGGTACTAGGAAGTAGGAGGTTCTCCCAACCACTTTGCACGAAAGCCTGTTCCTTGACAATCAGAACAGCACATTGAACCCTGAATAATGACAAATTAAGGCCAAAATTAAATACCGACTAAACCGTCATGCTAATAAGAGTTTACACGTGAAGTGAGTTCATCACGTTAGTTTAGCCATAGAGAGGTACCTTTCCAGTGCATGTGATACAGGTAGTGTTTCTGGATGGGACTTCGCAAAGCATGTTATCACCAAGAATAAGAAAACCAGTACCCGCACACCATTTACATTCGATATGCCCTTTTGAGTCGCAAGATGAACACACGATTGGCCTTGGTTGCTGCAAGCATCACAAATATATCAAAGACCAGCACAGAAACATCAAACATCAAAGTGAATTTTATAAATTTTAAACTTGGCGTACAATGAAAAATAATCTTTATCTTACAAAATACCTCGCCTATTGATATCGATTGCATAACTATGCAGGAACAGCTTAATAATCCCAGCGTTAATACTTAATCACGGATTCATGGTGCCCTCTGATAAACATGTTCTATTTAGCATTGAATTATATTCGAACACACAGATTTAAAACCTAATCTTAAATTAAGATAGGGTAAAGATTTATACACTGAGTGTATCAAAATTAACCTCACTTACAACCCAGATAATAACCATGGTTGGTCAAAATTCTCCACAAAAACACATTAAGAAAGGAACCTTGGAAGGATAACTGATCAGGCATAGCCACAAGACTTGATTATTTGACTACCTAATCTATGAACATAGCCTTCGAATTCTACGATATGATTAAAAGAATTCGACCACGTAAATAGAATAAAATTAAAAATTATAAAAAGGGAAGCAAGTTTATGAAAAGGAAAAACCCTAAAACGAAGTTAGAACGAGGGAAGAAAGAAAGAGATTGAACCTTGGAAATTAACCAGGCTCGTTCGATGCGCTTGGCGAAATCAGAAGAGGAGGAGTCCACCATAGAAACGTGGACGCGCAGGCGAGAAGTTCTGTTGACCGTTACTGCATTGATTGGAATTGGAATTTGAGTTGGTGATTTGCACAAACTCTTGTTGCGAATGAATGCAGAAGCGGTGCTACAAGAGACGCACCTACTCATATTAAAAAGTCTTCTCTGCAATAATAATGAGAAGAAGAAGAAGAAAGACTAAAGAAGATGAATGAAAAGATTGTTGTTGTTATAAAGAAAACACTGTCCGTAATAAACATGGGAAAAGGACAGTGGAGATGTCTCATACAACATGTTTAAGTGAAAAATCCATTTTACCCTTAGTAAAATAAAAAAAATGATTCTTAAGTCCCTGCACTCCATAAGCTTCTTCGTTAAGGCTCCGTTTGTTATTATTTTTATTTAAAATAAGATTATAATTCAAATATAAAAACATAATTAAAACTGTAAAAAAATTATTATTATAAAATAACATAATTATAAATAATAATAAAAAAATTATATTATAATTATATTAATTATAAAAAATAAAGATAAAAATAATAATGTTATTTAATTTATAAATAAATAATCTAATTAATTTTTTAATAATTTTTAAATATAAAAGTAAATTTGTAAGTTTATAATTTTATCAATTAAAAAAATATAATTTTAATCACACCTATCTCATCACTCATTTATTTTATTTTTTATTTTTTTGGTCGGCATTTATCCCATCACTCATAAATTTTCTTTACACTTTTTACTTTGTTTACCTTAATCCAAAGAAACTCATTTTTCATTCAGTTCATCTCAAATTCACTCTCTCAAATCTACTCCATAATCCAAATAAAACATAAATAAGAATAGCCTTAAGTTTTTAGTCTACATATATAATGACTTTCAAGTTGTTGTAAAATTCGGAATACAAAGTTAACTTTAGTATTTTACAATTTAGAGAATACAAATATTTTACATACAAAGTTGAATTTAAAAAATATTTTTCAAATTATAAAATTCAGAATATAAGTTATTATGAGTTTTGTATTCTAAAATTTGTAATACAAAATTTGCTTCTAAATTCTAAAATTCATAATACAAATTGACTTCAGAATTCAATAATTTGGAAGTCATTTTTTGGATTTATAGAAAACTTTCGAATTGTAAAATTCATAAGTCAACTTTGCATTTTGAATTCTACAGTTTGAATGTCATTTTAAATCCAAAAAATACTTCTGAGTTATAGAATTCAAAATACAAAATGAAAAGAATATTTTTGAGATTACAATAATTATGAGGCTGCAGAAAAAAAAAACTATGAAGGTGTAGGAGAAATTCCCAAAAAACTCAAGGAACTCTTCTATAAAACAAATTGAAGGGGAGCCCAAAGGTCCACATGTTGTTGGATCTTTAGCCCAATTGTTAGATGTCTAACTCTAAATAGGCAAATTCTTCCTCCACTCCATGTATTTTTCCTCAACTCCATGTTTTCTTCATGCACCTCCATACTTCTAAAAATATCAAAATTATCCTTTTTCATTGGCATTTCTTTTAATTATGGAATATGGAATGTGGAGACTTCACATATTACAAAATCGAAAAATTAACATTTGTGATTTTATGTATTCTGAAATGTACAATTTAATATACAAAATTTGTTTGGATTGCACAATCAAAAATAAAAAATTTATATTCTAGACAGGGCAGTATTACATTAGTATTTTTGGTATAGATATATGGGAGTAGGATTATAAGATTATTGTACCGATAGGTTTATGTGCTTTAGATGATTTAGTCAATGTATTATAATGTGTAAGAGATGAGATTTTGTAGCGAAGAATAACTCCCAACTTTTAACGTGCAATGAGTGTAGTCACGCTTGTTTTTTGATATCGAAGTGCAACTATTTGTTGTTGAAATAATTGAAAGATTTTTGTGTTGGTTTTACGAGAAGGTTTGAATATGGATGATGCTATTTTGACATCCTGCTCCACTTTACACCCACAACTAAATATTAAAATTTATAATAAAAAAATTTAAAAAATTGAAAAAATCTCTTTAATGAAAATATAGGCAAAATGTAAAATGTTAAAATAATTTTCAAAATTAAAAAAAATTTAAAAAATTTAAAATATTAATATTTAGTGGGTGTAGGGTGGAGCATGAGGTGTCAAAAAATCATTTTCCTTTGAATATACTAATAAAGAGAGGTAGAGGAAGTTGCAAGAGGTAAGAGCTGAATTGAAGAGTGATTTGCAAGTGAAACAATGAGATGCACCAAAAATTTGACATCTCTACACCTAAAAAACATATCACCAACACTCCCTTTGAAGGATGTTATGTGATGCAGAATGGTAGAATGGAGGTGTAGCATCACCTAATCCAAAATTTACAAATTTTAACTTTAATTCTCTCTTTTTTTTCCACTCTATTTCTTTCAAACATATTTTTTTATTGAATAAGTAATTTAAAAGAAAGAAATAAATATATTTAAATAATAATAAATTTACAACTCACATATCATACAACAACTTTATATATATAAATATATTTATTTCTAAGTCTATCAAATAAAAAATATATATAAATATATTATATTTTGATAAGAATAATAAAGTAAGTGAAAAAAAAGTAGGTGAAGGGTGGGGTATGTGTAATAAGGAGAAGTTGTTGAAAAGAATGAAAGGTGAAGCAGTGAGTTTATATTCTGAATTCTCTCATCTCAATCGCAATCGCAATCTCATCTCTTCTCATCAACGCTGCTAAGCCCAATGGACCTCACACCTCACCAGCTCAGCCAGTACAACGGCACCGATCCCTCCAAGCCCATCTACGTCGCCGTCAAGGGCCGCGTCTACGACGTCACCACCGGAAAATCCTTCTACGGTCCCGGCGGCGCCTACGCCATGTTCGCCGGCAAGGACGCCAGCAGAGCCCTCGCCAAGATGAGCAAGAACGACGACGACATCTCGCCCTCCCTGGACGGCCTCTCGGAAAAGGAGATCGGAGTTCTCAACGATTGGGAGAACAAGTTTCAAGCTAAGTATCCTGTGGTTGGTCGCGTTCTCAATTGATTCACTCTTCTTCTTCTTCTCCTTCTTCTTCCCTTTCTATCGCCATCTCTTTGTTTCTCTGTTTCTGTAACTGAACTCAATCCATCACCCTCAATCTCACCCTAGTAGTAACAATAATAGTGATAATACTAGCAATAAAATTTCTCTGTCCATGCTCTGGGTAAGGGATTCCGTTTCTCCTCCTGTTGCTTTTCCAATTTGGGTTTGCCTTGTGTTTCCTCCAGGACTACAAATCTTCCTAAAACCTAATATTTATCGCTGGTATCATCTATGTATGAAGGGGTGAAAGGAGACAAAATAAAACAGAGAGAAATAAATCAGATTTTTTTTTTATCAATTCTTCATTATCTGCTGTTTCTTTTATTGAACTATAGATTGTTTTATCAGATTTATCCTATTTATTGTGAAAGTGATTTGATTTCTAGGATTTAGTATTATATTGGCGAGATTTGAATATTTTTCTTAGAACTTTTGATTGATTTGAAAAAGCAGATAACCCTCTCATTGCATGTTCAGAATCTCTTTGTCAAGAAAAGATTTAGGCAGAGACAAAAATTAAGCTGAGATGTAACATACCTAGAGTGCAGTTTTCATGGCTCTCAACCATGTATTGTGAAAGGAATCATCAAAGATTTGACCTTTTAAACTATGCCAATAACTCAGAGAAAGATAATTAATGTGACCATACTGTGTAAAGTCTGTTAAAGATCATTGATTAATCAGATTTTTATTAACAATGATACTTTTTCTGACTTCAAATCTGTGTGTCTCTTTGCTTAGGAAAAAAACCCTTCAAGAAACAATTATTTTTTCTTTCAACCAAATACAGGGAAAGAGAATTCATGTGACCATACTGTGTAAAGTCTGTTAAAGATCATTGATTCATCAGATTTTTATTAAAAATTGTAATGTTTTTCACCAAAGACTATGTTCTGCTCCTCCCATCTTTGAATTTGGGTATCCCGTGAATTTGCTGTTTTCAGATATCTGATTAACAATGATGCTTGATGAAAATATACACTTACAAACGTGATTTAGGAGGTGTAAAGGTCACAATCAGAGAGAAATGAAGGAATTTGCTCTGCTATTTGCTGAATTATCATCTCTCTTGCACATAGAAATCCATGATTTAACTCATACCATTCATATCACCTGGCTCATCAATGAGTATGAGTTGCTATAGTGTGTAAGAATTGTCTGCAGTGTAAGTGTTCATGGCTGAGTTAATATTGTGTTGGTAAATGATTTTTGAGAGGCATATATATACACAATATCAATGGAGGAAGGAAGCATATAGAAAATGTCTCACAGAAGTTATGCTATATGTATCATTTTTTATTAAAGCATGTTCAAGATTGGATCAAGTGATGATTATGTTATTTTTGCCGTGGTTAATGATTCTCATACCATTTTTGGTTGTTTATAACTATAAATAAATTGTGTTTCATGGAGAGAGAAAATTAAATGAGAAAAATAAAATAAGAACTATTTGGTTTGAGAGAAATAGAATTAAAAATAGAGAAATTAATTGTATTATAAATAATTGTATCTTTTAAATACATTTTTATTTTTTTATAGTTGTTGGAAAACACAATAAAAAAACAAAATGTAAGAAAGGTTTTTCGTGATTTTTAACTGCCGGTGGACGCCAAACAAAAAATGGCAGCTTTTCTAAAGTATCATAAAATGTCGTTGGTTGGTGAGTCTCTACTTCTCTTTCAATATTATTTTTTTTCCTTTTTCTTTAGTTCTTTATACTAAAATAGTGAAAATACTTACATATTGGGTTGACAACTTTTCACGCTGAAAATATAATTAGAAAAACATTTTTAATAGAAGTAAAACAGTTAGGAAAATTTTATAAGTAAAGAAAAAATTGTACAAAACTATGTACATCAGTTATAAAAGTTCGTATTTTATTTATGTATTAATATCGATAATGCAAAAGGTGAATCAGAAAAAAAGATAAAAATAACTATAATGGTTAATGATATAAAGTAACAAAAAGAGATATAAAATAAATAAACAAATAAATAGAGATACATTGCGGCGAGAGCGATTTTATTTCTTAGGCTTTGTTTGGATTAGGGAGTGGAAATGAGGGAGTGGATTTGTGATGATTTGAAAGGAAAGTGTAAAGAAAGTTAGGGTGTTTGGATTAAGGTAAATAAAGTGTAAAGTGGGAGGAAAGTTTATGAAAGTTTGTAAGTGATATGATGGGTGTGATTGAAATTGTATTTTTTTTAATTGATAAAACTGTAACTTTACATATTTGTCCTTACATTTAAAAATTGATAAAAAAATTAATTTTATTTATTTATTTATAATATTATTTAAATATTTATAATTATAAATATTTGATAAAAAATATTTTTATATTAAATAACATTATTATTATTATTTTTAGTTTTTTTAATTAATATAATTATTATATAAATTTATTTTTTTTATTATTAAAAAGTATTAATTATGTTATTTTAGAAGAATTTTTTTTTTTATAATCTTAATTATATTTTTTATATTTAAATTATAATTCTATTTTAAATAAAATAATAATATTTTATTTAAAATAAAAAAGGGTAAAATAGTAAATTGTAATTAATTAATTAAAAA
>Ga0123342_1001268_pt1 | contig 42403 bp, 20 predicted proteins | sample Turbeawhitnodule_FD_89960 | JGI IMG/M metagenome (GOLD analysis project Ga0123342, IMG submission 89960) | Root nodule microbial communities of legume samples collected from Mexico - Turtle bean Mexico white nodule | ecosystem: Host-associated > Plants > Roots > Nodule | place: Mexico: Nepantla...
GCTTACTTTATATATATATATATATATATATATATATATATATATATATATATATATTATTTTTCTAGTATTCCAGGATCATATATAACAGATATGTTTATATGGATGCCCTATAATAGTGATATGATAAGTTTAGTAAGAATCTCTGAAATAAAATTTTATATCATTTAAAAATTTATATATAAAATTTAAATTAGTTTCATGAAATTAGTTTGTAAAAAGAGAGTGATCTCCTATTTGTTAGGGAAGTTAGAGGTGAGTGTAACGGAAGATTGAGAAGGATTTGAGAATTGAAATATAAGGGATCATGATTTAAACATCTTTTCTCACTCATTGTCTTGTATTGTTCTCACAAACATCAACAAATAACTCGTGAAACTCTTGTATAATCTTACTATTTATGTGTATTTATGTGTTTATATATGGCTTCCATAATTTGATATCAGTTGTTTGGTTTCGTTTTTAATGTTTTGATTTGTTTCATGAAATTGAAATTGACTTGTTGTTGGAAAATACTTTTGGATTTCTAATATAAATGAAATCACACAATAGTTATAATTATTAGGAATAAAGGTAAAGTTCTTGGCCATTAAAATACTAGGTTGAGATTCTTAGAATTCACAGGATTAAGGAATTAAATTGGAACCAAATAAAGAATTCAATGATATTAAGTGAATGGAATCATGTATATACCATAAGAATGTTTCATAATTGTTAAATGAATGAAATTCAATCCTAACAATTATTCTTACTGTTATTTAATATTTGTGTTAGTATTTTCTATTTTAACAATATTTCCCCTTGTTGAAATCACAATGAATTTCTGTATAAATGGATTTAATTTATTAAAAGTTTCAATTAGGATAACAAAATTATAGTGATATATATACTTGTATTTGTGAAACAGGACAACCTATATTATCAATGCTATTTCAATGACTGGTACAGTTGATACTAGTCTTAAAGAATTCATCATGATTATTTTTCAATCAAAAGTTGCAGATGTTATTTTTTTTCTTGTTACAGCCTAATTTTATTTTTCAATCCATATTAGTTAGGGTTCCTTAGGTCAACATCAGTAGTGTTTTTCCAGCAGATATCAAATACTGATTTTTTTTTGTTGAACTCAACTCGCCTTGACTTAATTTTAATTTATGTATGTAAAAAAATGATGTCGTCCAAAAAAATTTATTGAAAAATAATGAAACTATTTTTTAATTGACAGTCACAACATAAAGTTAATAGACAATAAAAAAAAAAAATACTATCCACTATTCGAAAAATAACTCTGACAAATACCAATAAAAACAATTCGTGGAGTAAAAAAACAACATTGAGTTATGTCGATCTAAAAAAAGCTTTTGTTGACATCAACTACTTTTCTTTTACAATTTGATAAAGAGAATAACTTAACCAATATCGACTAATGCTTTATTAAAATAATAACTTTTTGGTAATTCAAATATTTTATTTAAACAATGCATTTAAAAAAAAAGAATTCAGTTTAAAATGAAAACAATTCAAAATTGAAGTATTTTAACTTCCTTAAAATTGTGAAGTTTCTGTTCAGACAATTAGTTAAGGTTTCTAAAAAGACACTGTAATTCCTATTAGGTGCAAGTAATACAGAATTTGTCTTTATTTTCTTATCAGATCATATGAACTAGCCTTCAACTACCTTTTGAATTTAAGAACTTCTAATAAACGTCCTCTCGAAGACAGGTATCATAACTTTATTTTAATCAGTTCAATTCCTAGCTGGGTATAGGAAAAGACTGTTATAGGAAAGCATTTAATCTTTAAGAATACCCTTCCCCATTACAACACAAACAAGACGTTTTGTTTGTGACCATTTCTCGAGAAGGATTGTTGTAGTTCTTTCCCAAAGCTTGAATAGATGCAATTATGAACAATTGAACACAGTGTCTCATGACAGTTTCTCTGCAGACATTTTATCTTTAAGGAAAGTGGAAAATTTACCCATCGAAATTTATAAATGTCGATTGATAAAAAGGATAAAAAAAACAAGAGATGGGAAAAGTTTCCTACATACAGTATTCATAGTGGACAGACAAAGCAGAAAACATGCTGGGAACCAAAAGGGTCTACCTCTAGTCACTTAAAAAGTCACATGTACACATGATACTTTACAGGTATCTCATTTATAGCAAGGATAAAAGTTGAGTCTAGCCAAATCAGTAACTAAAAGTAAGTATGGGGTACCTTCTGTTGAAAAATCACACGTGTTCACAAAATTCAAGCATAGCATGCTTATCAAGGCATGATTTCAACTAGAGGTCAGTCATTGCAAGAGGTTCAAAATGAAACCGTACGTACTCGATACAGATGAATGTCAGGAGGCTACTTGATAGTGATGTAGCGATTGGTTCCATGTCTGGCCCAGTACTCCTTAAGATCTAATGGTATAGATAAATCATGGCCTTCTAACACCAACCTGCTGAGAAGTCTTGTAAAAACACTTCCACTCATCTTTCGTCCTCCAATGCGAGCATGGCGCTTGTTTGGAAGCTGTGGTAATGGATGCATAGACAATGTTGTGGTACAACATGATGACTGCCATCCGCCATTCCCCCATTTGTAGCACTGTCGTGGTATGCCAGTACATGTGCAAACTGGAACTGGCATGGTAGTTTCGTCAAATGTAACCAAATTCAGGCCAACATCTTGCCTATGCCATTCAGATCGGATCTTTGTACCTTCAAAAGAAGCCTTCCTATTTAAATCCTCACCCATTTTCTTTACTTTGTAGGGTGGGTTTGATGCCTTAGAACTAATTACCTTGTTCTCCTTTGTTCTCTTTGCTTGAGGAGATTTGACAGCTTCAAAAGGTATAACTGCCAATGGGGAGGCATCCTTTGTTTTGTATGAAGCTTCAGACATGTTAGGCAGATGGTTTGAAGAATGGTGCATTCGTTTTGATCCACATTGGATTCGACTGCCAAATGGGAAGCTGACAGAATTGTTCCGACTCTGAAGGGCTGCAAGGGCATTATCCCGTTCCAAAATGGCATTATCCCTTTGAGCAAGTGCTTCATCCCTCTGCCGAATGGCTGCATCCCGAGCAGCCAAGGCTTCATTCTTTACAGATATTGCAGCCTCCAGTTCAAGCTCCAGAATGGCAGCCTGCCTTTCAGCCATAATGGACCTAATCTTCTTATTCATAACCAGTGCATTTGGCTCTTTCACTTGATGCTGGGAATCAGTATTCCACTGCAAATGCAAAGTTCAATCCAATTAATCAATAAAGTGGCCAGTGGTGCAAAGCTAAAAAAGAAAGATCACAAATTTATGTATTCTATTTACCATGGAATGTGCTCCTCTGTAGTATTCCATCTTATGCCTGTCATTTTCATTTTGACGGCCATCCTCCATTTTTCATCTAGAGGATTTTGCAACAGATGTGATAGTTGAAGTCAAGAAGTCATGGGGTTTAATTAATCAACAATCTCCAGCTGAAAGGAAAACCCTGCTAACAATGAGAAAAGCAAAAGTTTAGCATTAGGTCAATAAGTAAAGAAAATAGACATCAACGCTCCCAAACATTGTTCTAATGCAATCTGAAAAGAATTTAGCAAACTTAAATGACTGCTAAACAGTTCTTTATTTGATCTTACACACTACAGACAGAAGTAGATACAAGGAAACCATTTATTGAACAAAAACTTAGGTGTTAAATGGAGATAAGTCTCCAACAATGAACTACACTCAACCTTTCCCATTACCATTTTACCAACAATAGATTTATATGAAGGAATTTAAGTAGACAGTGAAAGACTTAATTTCTGTTGCATGTAGATAAAATTCACTTAACCTAAACATGACAATTTTTTACATACCACACACACCAATGTACATTATAAAGCAGATATAATGAGAAGTTTAGAAATAGACATAAATAAAAAAACAGTGACTAACTATATATAAAACTCTTCATTTGAATGTTTGGCATTAAAAAAGGGACCAAGGGAGCTTGAACAAAAATAACTTTGTCAAATCCATACCTGAACACAATCCTTTACTCTATTCTAGCACAAGGAAACAGACCAGGCCCAAAAATTTAAAACTTTCAGACTTTAAAACTTCCAATCCAACAGATTCATGTGTGTTATGCACTTAAAAACGTTACAATATAAACAAGAACATCCATTAAGAAAGTTACTGATAACAATTAAAAGTAGCAAGACTGATATATCAAACATAAAGTACAGGGCATGTTTTAAAAAATTCAACCATATTTCCAATGAGTAGCCAGAAGGAGCAACCCTTATTGCATAAAGGTAGGTGTCCATTTTTTCTTATCACTAAAGTTTCACTGTGCACGACAGACTGAATTTTTTTTAGTTCTTATTGTAGTTTGGGAACATGTTGGACACAGATTGGAAAAATGAGAGTTTGCAGTTTTACAACATTCATTTATGATAACCTTTTCCGAACTTTACACAGCCTCAAGTTGCATAATGAGGAAGGAAAATATTTATAAGCACTCAGCAAGTATTACTGCTTTAGTATGGGAATGAAGTAAATTTCCACTACAAGGTATAATTAAGAGCAAGACAACTAATAAGTGGCTTGGGAAAAGAAAGCCAAAAGCAAGTAAGTATAGACCTAATTTTTTCACAATCTTAAAATGGGAAAATAGCCATTTTCTCACTACAAATGACAAACAAAAAGGTCATAAAATGGCAAACCTTAAATCAAGGTACAGTTATAATAAAGTCAATGCATGGCCTTGTCCACTAAAGTTGAGTAATATATTCGAAGCACGTTGTTCTCAATTTCTCACAGAATATGCAGGTTAATAATTGATATTATGGGCACCTCAAAAACACCATGTTACATGGGTTATAACGTGACTATTATTCTAGTCTTTGACCAATAAGGTATGATCTCCAACTGTCTAATAAGGATATCACTAAACATTAATCCTTCAAAACTTAACGAGCAAAAGTTGTTTCACAGTCATTGACAAAACCCACCCAATATTTTGTTAACATGAATCATATTGAAAGGAAGTAAACAGAGTCCCAAGAAAAGTTTCAATTCAGCGTGGCCAACCTTAGCTAATTCTCTATTTGAAGTTATCAAAATTATATACAGTTACAGTTACAGGGAGACAGCAAATACTCCATAGATCTGAATTATGAAATACTGTTTGAGGGTCCTATGGCAAAGCAGGGGCTTTTACACGGTCTAATAGCTAATAATCCTTAATTCAAGAGCAAGAGTCCTGGGACAGTGCCCAGAGAGAGAGAGAAGCAAACAATAAATTCCAAAAGCAGAAGAAACCACTTATTCAATCCATAGTTATCTAAGTGAAAATACAGCAGTCCAAGTTACGAAGAACCAAAAAGACAGATGCAATTCATAACTCATTACTAAGATCATAGACACCAAACTGAATATTTAAATGCTAACAAAAAGAAAACAAATGAATGGCATTCACTTCCCCAAAAGTATATAAGAAAAGCACATTAAGTAACCTTTTTGTTGTTTCCTTTTCACACGAATGTGACCAAACGCACTTGTGATCACATCATTGTGCTAAAACCTCAAGTCAATCTCTAAAACCCTCTCCCATTTTACCAGTACTGTTCACAACACTCAATCCACCAACACATTGCAAAAAGAAACAAAACAAAACACACTTTTTCCCAATCTCCCAATTCAGGAACTCGTAAAATGGAGCTAAAAGCAGGCATGCAATGCAAATACAAAATCGAAAGGGGGTGCGGCGGGTATATTAAGCGAAAATCACGAAATTGCAGTGTGAAATGAATCCCTTGGTGAATTTGAGGATGCAATAAAAATGGCATTGAAAAGAGTGAAAGGTTTTAGTAAAAGGTTAGAGAGATTACAGAGCTTTAGGTAGTAATTGGGAAGGAAGAGATAGTAAAATGTGGAATGAGAGAGAAAACCTACAAGTAGTGGAAAGGAATTGAAGGGAAATGGAGAGAAATTAGAGAGAGAATAAGAAGATACCTGCAAGGCTGCAACGACACTGTTGTTCGACACTTCTGTGCAGAGAGCGTTGCGTTTCACTCTTCCCTTTCTTCACCTTTCATCTCATGTTTTCCTTTCATCATCAATTCAATTTCATCCCAAAATACAAATTTCATTTTTTCTTTTCTTTTTTCCTTTTAAGTTTTTAATATCTCTTTTTATATTATATTAGTAGAAATAGAGACTCTATGTATATTTTATTTTATTAAATGAAAAAATTAACCTTTATTATTTTATATATTAATTCTAGTTTTAGTATATTATTTATATAAACCTTGTTTAAATGGAATGTGAAAAAGAAAATAACAAAAAGTTATAAAGAAAAATAGAATGAGAAGTATAATAAGATCAATTTCATGGTTATTTCATACGAGAGAAAACACAATAAAAGAATAAAGTAGTTTCATGAATTAAGAGGTGTATTTAGAAGTAAATTCTGTATACTAAAAACAAATAATGATATTAACATATTGTTATAGATTTATAGATAATATTATAGGACCATGATAAAAAAAAATTGCTTAATATTTTAGTTAAAAGGAGTATTAAACATCTATATTTTATTTTATTTTATTTTTTAATAATTTTGAAATATATATCTGAAAACGAGTTAAACAAAAAATTAAACATTTTTCTTACATGAATGTTGAAGTACTCACGCAAATTTCAGTTTTTGTTTTGTTTTTCAAGATATTTTCTTCAAAGAAAAAATTATTCAAAGCACTAAATAGATGTCTCTAAATAAAAAATAATTTTTGCTTTATTAAATTAGAGAGACTAATATATAAACAAGAAAAAAATTCTCACAATCCAGACTTATTTTGATGTAACAACATTCATTATACATATAATAAAAAATAATTTCACTCTATCTACTAAAGATGTAATACTAGCATGACTTTTTTTGTTTATATTGTTATTTAATCATTAATTAATATGAACTTTTAGAATAACTTGTCAATTTTCTATTAAGTGAAGTTATTTAACACATTATTTTGATGGCTGTTTTTTTTTTGGCTAGTTTTGGTTTTTTGGGTAGATATTATCTTGATAAATATTGAATGTGACAAGAAAATACTTTTATGCTGAGATTAGTAGTTGGACAAATCAATTAATAAAGAATTGAATAATGGTAGTAAATGAATTGTACTTTTTTATTTTTTTTTTAGTATAGTATCTATTATATTCTATTTTAAATGTTTTGAAAATCAATTGCCTGAAATTATAGTTGTCATATTCATATCTCAATTAGTTATTCTTGGAGATTCACATTTTGAAATAAATTTCTAAAAAAGATGGTCGAATAAAAGATAAAAATTATTGTTACGCACTCTAATAAAACAAATTAAGAATTAGTCATGTATGAATTATTTAGTTGATACTATATTCATTTTACCAACTCTAAAAAATCAGATTGAGAATGTCGAAAATAATTAGATGAAATTAAAAAAGTCATTATAATAGTGAGATAGAAAAATCCCTTAAACAAAATTTTAATAAATTGATGTATATTTTATTAGTCTATTAATTATTCTGTGTTATACACTATTTTTTTATTCATTTTATATGTTTTTATTATTTAATTTATTTTTAGGAATATATTGCCCTTATATTTTATATTTATATGATTTAATTTATATCGAGTGCATACAGGTTGTTATACTTTATATTTCTAACATTTATTTTATTTCTAATGCATACTAGTCATTTTATTTTATATTTTGAAACAAGTAATTCGAAAGTCATTTAAATAATAGTAAAATAATTATTTTAAAAATTGTGTGAATGCATGTTAAAAAATAAAGGAGGCATGAAGTAAAAGCCTTGCATATTTGCTTCCTTGTAAAAGTCCAATAGTTATCATACACATGTAATTTTGGTTTGATGATAAACATGTTAAGTAAAGTAAATATATAATAATTAAAACTATCTAAATAATATATTTTTTTATCAAACTGAAGATAAGACAATCTTAAGAATTAAGTAAAACATCTTCCATCAAATATTTATACATCTTCCATCAAATATTTATAAACACATGATTCTAAAAAAACTTTATATCAATTTCTTAAGTCCAATAATATTTATTAAGTTTTGATTCTTCTAATACATTAAAAAATATCATAGTATTATCTATCATGTTATGTTATAGATAATCAATATATTAAGATTCGTATCTAATATATTGAGTAATATATTCAGTTCCACATTAGTAACACATAGTAACATATATTCAAATAAAAAGAATCATAATAACAACAAAATCATTACCAAGTCTTGCTAACTTTGGTCTCTTTAAAGAACAATGTTACAACATATTCAACTATTGCTCAACATATATCTTATAAAGTTATATTTTTTTTCACAGTTTTCTATGAAAAACAGAAGAAGAATTTTTAATTTTAATGATTCTTGGAGACTTATTATATACATTACTTTTGTACTCAATAAATATTTTTTTACCATTTACTTATACCTTGTTTGTGTATTTAGTTTTAGAAATTCTTTATAAACTGTTTTGTAGGATTATATTTTTACATCATAACTATTTATGATATATTATTGTAAGTTTAGGATAATATTTTTTCTGTTACTTATTACTTTCTTATTAAGTTGTTATTCCTGGTGTTGATATTTTCATTTTTCATATTTGTTTAACAATTGTTCTTTTCAAGTATAATAATAAGTGAGTAGATTTTTTATTACACTAATTCAAAAATATTTGTTTATATATATATATATATATCCTAATTACTACTGCACATATTTAATTTGATTAAAAATCATTATTATTTTATTAATTAACAGCTTCTTGAAAATTAATAAATAAATTCGAACTATTAAAAATTATATACCTCTCGAAGTCCTTTACACAATCATTAATATTAATATACTTTGTTATTATCATAATATTTCTAGAAAAAAATTTCTTAAAAAAAATAACAAACTCATTCAGAAATATCATCTCCGACTCAATAAAAAAATAAGGTTGAATTAGAGTATTATTCTTAATATAAATTTTAAAAAATAACTTCATTCTATCTTAAACATTTACATAAAATAAAATAAAAAACATTGAATTACCCTAGAGAATAAATATATTAGCCATACTATTTGGGTACAAGATCATTCTAATTTTAAAACTTGAATATTATTTACAGTAATTATTAATAAAATAATGCATATAGTTTATAAAATGTGATTTAGATATAGTTTGTAAAATGAGCTTAAAATAAATTGTTTAAAAGAATTGATTTGGTGATTTAAAAAAGGAATAAATGGAAGTACCCCTAATTAGTGTGGTAGAAAACGTGGTGGTTCTGTGGAAAATGTTGTGTGCATCATTAGCATGTTCTAGTTAAGACTACTGCAAATCAATATAACATATCCTTACATTGGAACAAGGGTTACAATTAGGAGTTTCTTCAACTTCTGTTATTCTTATTCACTCTTATTTCTCAATTCAAACCCTATCCCTAATTCTGCATTTTCTACACACTTATTAACCGGAATGGCCGAGATTCAGCCGCCGGAGGGGCAAATAAACGGTGCCGGAGGAACCCTAATTCTTCATTCCTTGGAGCCCGCCATCGGATCCAAACGACAGCGGCGCCCGAGCGTCCGATTGGGCGACATCGGTGGCGACCAGCCCTATGATTCCACGCGCCGCAACACAAAGCCTTGGAAACTCGCCTTCGACGGCCATCACCACCACCACCACCACCGCAGCAAAGACAAGGACCCAGGTAAACCCTCCAAGACTCGTCCTTTAACGAACCTGAGCGAGTTTAACGAAACCCTAGAAGTCTCGAACGACCGAGAAGCGGGGAACGTGGACTCTGTTGCAATTGGCAGCTGGAAGGTTAAGGAGTCCAAGAAGAGGGGCTCTGTGGCCACCAAAAGGGTCAGATCGAATTGGGTTTCGCGAATCGAGGACGGTGGTGGGGATAATGGTGGCGGAGAAGGGGAGGGAGAGAAGTATAATAACGGAGACGAAGAAGGCGAGGACGATGATGGGTATCGGGAATTTGAGGTTGAGAATTCGGAGAGCCCTCTGAAGGAGCAAAGCCCTATTCATAGTATGGAGAATCTGGGGGTTGATGGGCATAGGAGGGTTTTTAAGGGTAGGGAAAGGGAACAACAGCATGACGGGGTTGAGCTATCTGCGCCGTCTGATACTGATGTTAGGGATTGGAAGTGTGGGGATAGGAATAACGAGAATGGTGGTGGAAGGGTTAGGGGCGGTGAAGATGGGGTTAGGGTTTGGCTTAATGGACTGGGGTTAGGGAGATATGCACCCGTGTTTGAAGTGCATGAGGTGGATGATGAGATTTTGCCCATGTTGACTCTAGAGGATCTGAAAGATATGGGGATTAGTGCTGTTGGGTCCAGGAGAAAAATGTACACGGCCATTCAGAAGCTCGGGAAGGGCTTCTCCTGAGCTGAGATTGTTTTTGGTGATGCCCTGCCTGCTGATGTAGATTCTCAGCCGTAGTGAATTCAGATGCTTGTGTCTGAACTGAACTGAGTTTTAGTATGTTCTTCCATAACTCTTTTTTCTAGGGTTGGAAATGTTAGGACCTCACATGTTGTTTGAGAAACAAACATCCTTCTTGAAATCCAGTGCAAGTATATATAACTCTGCGAATTTTGTTGGAGCTATTCATTGAATTTTTTTTTTTGTCTGAAGCAATTCTAGATTTCTAGTTGTTGTATTTCATTGATGACTTGGATCGGTGACGTGAAGAGACAACATATATGGTATAATGCAATTGGAAAGTTTTTTCCATGAAAGAAAAGGGGCATGCTGTTTAATTTTCTCATTTTGTCCATGGAATGCCGACTATGCCATCATATCTACACAGTACGCTTTCTAAAATGTTGCGTGGGTAATGTAGTCTGTTTTTTAGGACTTACAATGCTTTGAGAATAAATAACTTCTCCTCTCAAAATGTAGCATTTCAGGTGTTATTCTCCAGGTAAATTAATTACAACACTTTAGCACATGTATTTTGTAGATATGATCGTAGTTTGGTATGTTTTTATTTGATTATCGTGGTATTTATTCATATTCATTTATTCAGAATTTAATTGTTGCTTGCAGTAAATTCTATTGGCAACTTCTGTTTTACTAATGTTCAACGTCTAATAACAAGACGCATTCAAGTTTGCAATGATGTAAATTCTGTTTGTGTTGGCCACATCTGTTTCTCTTGCCACGTTCAACAATGTTTTATATTTTAACCAGGATGTTGGAATTAACTGAGCTGATGTTTAGTTACCTTTTTGTCGTTGTTGCATCTAAAACTTATTGTCTTGTGTGGATGTCCTATGGTTATGAATACTTGCAATTATATATTTTTACATAGCAGGAGTGACTTTGGAAGAAATGATATAAAGTATTTAATGCTTCAACTGAATTCTTTGTCTTGTATATCCAGTGATGGGGGCACCATCTAAAAGTGGAAAATTTGGTTGTGCGTAGTGGATCATGAGTGAGTATCTTACTATTTGTTGATGCTCCCTGAAATTTGAGTAATTTCTGCTGTGTTTTCTGCTATATCCATCTCTGGGTTAACATATTTTAAAATTATTTTAACATGGTGGATCAATTTGATAAAAGCTTAATGAAGTTGGAGAAGGAAGCTCCATTGAGAGGATGAATGCTTTCAAATAAACTAACATGTTTGCCTTGTACTTGATTATATTAAGAATAAATTAGCATAGCCTAGACAGAACGACCTTAAGGCACTTATGCGAAGATGTGTGGGATCCTGTTGATAGGACCCGAGTATTTTGATTGTTTGTCTTGCTAGGAGATTAACTGATTAATAGAGGTAACAATTTGGAAGTTGAAGAATATGCTTAAGATTGCATTAATGGAGTGCAAACAGCTTATGAAGAGAAGGTAAATTACGCGGTAATAATGGCGATATTCCTAGCAGTAGTGGAGTAGTATATTTTGTTGAGCATACCACCGTCACTGTTGAAACCACCACATGATACGTTCTTTCTATTGTTCACATCAGTGTTTCAAAGACATCAAATGAAAAAAGGTTTTCAAATCATTATATTTCAATTATGGTAACCATTGGAGACAAGAATCAAAAGTACAGCCTAAGTTAAGGAGTGCAATTCAATTTACATGACCATGGCGTACCAAATTCCAAAAGACAAGACTAAACCAGATTTGTTGTCCTGTAATCTATCTCGGTTGAAGCATGCTTGAATAACTTCATCAAAATGAGCGTATCAATATTACAATGAGTATTTGTATCTCTCAGTGTTACACCTCTCGAGATTAGTAATTCTCATGGAAACAAAGAACACTTTAAAAGAGAGTACAAACAAAATTCGAGAATTTCAATAGTTTAGACTGAACCCACTAGACTATTAGACTATAGTTTTTGTATTCTCACCCTTATTACTTGAATTGTTTGACTTGTCTTGTTTTCGATTTTCACCTTCAAACTCTTTGTATCCCTTTGTATAATCTTTCAAAATCTATCATTTGATGCTTTGAATTAGTTAAGTTTGGATTTTGTAATATCCTTATATCTTATTTATATCTTATTTGTGTGTTATAAGTTTGAATTTGCAATTTTTATATTTGTTTTTGCTTCTAATATATTTAAGAAACTAATATAAAAATGTTGCAATTTGCAACATGAGTTAGTAAAATAAATTAAAATATGGTCAGATTTTTTTTTAATCCCCAATAACATGTGAAACTAAAAACAAAGTACCTGATATTTATAATTTAGAAATATTCATAATATATCACTCCTAATAAAATCTAATTTTAAATCTGATTTTCTAAAAACATGTTAATATAATTTTTTATATATATAATATCACTTTGATTGTCCTTCATCTAACATGTAGATGAATAAAACTATAAATGCTCAAGGAGTATATATTATACTACTATAATTTTTACTAATAATATTAGTCATCTAAATTATAAATAAAATATATCATTTAAATCACAAATAACACGTATGTCAATTTTGTTAAACAATTAACCAGTCTTATCATCGTGGACAAAATATTGTTACAATGTAAGGGTATAAAATATTGTTAAAACAATTAAGATATAAATAAATCATTCTGTTATTTGTTATTATCAAAACATAAATTTTACATATATTATTTTATCATGAGACTGTATAATGGATAATAGAGAATCTAGTGTCTCAACAAATCATTTAGTCAAATAGTTCAATATCTCAGCAACTCTAACATGAGATGTCGCGAACTTTGATAACACTCATATTACCTTCCTATAATTTTCACGGGGATTGTGGCACTGTGTTTGTTTGGCATGGTTTTCATTGGTATCCTTTGGTGATATTAATGTTTGAACCATTACATATTGTAACTGCTGTCGTTTAAAATCATAATAGAAAAAACATTCTTGCATATGGTATTTCCTTTCATTATTATTCCAACTTTAACTGTAATTGTCTAGTCTCAATTTTCATTGATATTGGTTTTTATTTGTCTTCTTATTAGTACATGTTTACTCAACTCTTATTCAATTAAAAATCTGGCATTCTAATATACAAATATAACTCATTAGTTTAAACACATTTCAGTTACATTTAATGGTTTAAAAAAATTTAATATTCTATAAATGATGCAGACCATTAATCTTGATATTCATTAGACATCAAATGAAGTCGAGATTCATTATATTTTAAATTTATGAGTTATAAATGATGAATATGATCCATGAACCAAAGAGTTTACCACAAAACCTGGACAATAGCGAGCTGATCCATACTTTACACCCATCTTACATTTAAGACCTTTTCTTTTTTCTATCTCTCCTTGTTCCATAGTCATTGGAGTGTGGGAAAGAACAACACGAATATACAAATCTAATGAAGATCTAGCGTTATACATCATACAACAAAGACTTGTCAATTGAAATACATAACAAAGGGATCATCAACATGGGAAAACAAAGAATAAATAAAAATCACAATATACAGGGTCAAAAATCATTCCTTTCCTCATTCTAGGATGCCAAAATCCAAAGAAACAGATTAATTGCTTCTAAATAATAAATCAAATGAATGACCAATTGTTGATAGCTTGAATGAACGGAAAACTTTCCAAGACGTAGCCATCTGGGAGTCTGCAGTATTACTTCTCCTCACTTTGTCTATGGCAGGATCATGACTTATAACAGATCCAGAAGGTTTTGAATCAAATATGGTAGAGGCTGTGGAAGTTTCGGTGGCTCCAAATGAAACAGCTCCTTTATTTGATGCATCCAGTGGATATCCAACAGCTCCATCCTGATGAGGAGGTGGGAATTTCTCACTCTTACTTTTTGCATTTGCATGGGTCACAACTCTCCACCTCTGAAAAAAGACACATGTAAATTGTAATGTTGCTCAAGCAAATAAGAAAAAGCTGAAGTGGAAAGCTTGGTAACCATAAAATGGACACAAAATTCATCAGAGAGCTATACATTAAAGAGACAATACATCACAAAAAATGTTTTTTGAAGCCAAGCTGCATAATACCAGAGAATCCAAGGCAAAAAAATGGTGCTAAAGAATGTAGGTCTCAGGTTCCGGAGAGTTTTATAGTTTATAGATTTTTTTATCATGAATATTGGTGCAAGTGTATAGAGTAAAATGGATGCTCAGACTTAGAATATACATTAAAAATGTGTGAATGAACTAGGGTGTGTAAAGGAACAGAAAATTAAACTTAACAACAGCATAACTAAAGTGATTCTCGAGTAAATATGGAGAAAAAAAAATCTAACAGAAACATCTGATCTGGCATACATCTAAGTTTGCTTGGATCTCTGCATTGGCTTCCGGGGCTGGAATGGCCAAACTACGCTCGCGTACTCTAACCCTTTTGGCACTATCAACTGCATTGGTTTTTCCACTTAGAGCCTTTTGCCTGAAAATGGTAAAAAATACAAGTTTTAATAGCACCAAGACAAAAGCATCTACAAGTTACCAAAGGCAATACTGAATAATATAACCTTCTTGCTTCTTCATCTCTCAGTTTTATATCCAATTCTTTGGTAGGAGGATACTTTGGCAAACTAGATGGTTCACAAGTATAGGGCTCAGTGGTAAAGAACTGCAAATAGAAAATAGTTGTGAATTAATACATTACATCTCAAATATATAACACTAATCCACAGTAATCACTCACCTCACTATTTAGAGCAGAGGAGGTAGTGCCACGATCATTAGGATCTATTGCAAGAAGAGTTTCAATCAGAGGTAACGAAGAAGAAGGGAGATCCTTGAATGTTTCTAAAATGTTTCTTTTATAAGGTTGCTGTGGCTTAAAGAGTGTAGCATTTGGCAATCTATATTTCTTCCAATATTCCTCAGATGGAGAGCCACATAACTTAAATATTTTGTGCAGCTGCTCAACCTAGGTCCAAGCAATTAAAATATCAGCCACTCTTCCAGAAAATATGCATTGCAAGATATAAAATACAGAAATATTAAAACATAAATTTGATATTATATGAACTTCCTAAAGCTTGGTAAAGGTGCAGTGTATTCAAATGCTTAAACATTCTCGTATAAAACTGGCTTGTAAGGTGATGATTGCCCACTCATCAAATTTATATTATAATAAAAAGTGAATTTTAAGTCTAACTCATCTCATTCTCACAAAACCAATTTAAAAGATGAGGATTGTCCACTTATATACTCTAAATTGAACTTATTTTTTTTTGTCTAAGTGGGATCTCCAACATTTTAAGTTGCTTCTCTTTATTTTCTGAGTGCAATCTGGTTTCTGCCTTTAGGCCTATAAACCATATCTGGTCAGCGGTCCATCATGATAAAAGGTGAGTGCCATTGATCAAAAGAAAAAGTAATCATGTTGATGAAACAGTCCATCCTTAGCCCCCCACTTCACCAACTTGGTTGGTGACTAAAAGCAACTTAACAGTAAAATGGGGGAAAAAAGGAATTCTGCCCACATGTAAGGACTCACAAGTAATTTCAGGTATGGAAAAATTATGAACAAGCAAGGTGATGCATCAATCAAGTCAGTGCCTGACGTAAATGAGAACAGATAAGATGTCATTGCAGTCATTATTAGTCTTTAAAATTTGATACAAACTTTTGGACAAAAAAATATGAAGAAAAACAAAATTCTTCTTAAGCTAATGGTATTTAATAACAAGTTAAAAAAAATAAAAGTTTAGAGAACTTATATGAAAAACTTGTATAAATTAGCTTATGCACAATCTAACTGTAACTTACAGAAAAAGCCGTTTGTTCTTTTTGTTATTTTTCTCACCTAGGAATGTTTATGGATAAGTTTATCTAAAGAGTTCAAAGTCACTCACGCAACAACACAAAGAACAAACCTCTGTTCGGCCAGGCATGATTGGCTTTCCCGCAAGCAGCTCTGCCAAAATGCAGCCAGCACTCCAAAGGTCGACACCAACGCCATATGATGTAGCCCCTAGAAGAAGCTCAGGAGGACGGTACCAAAGGGTCACAACTCTACTGGTCATAGGATGTTTTTGTTTAGGATCATAGAAAGTTGCCAATCCAAAATCTGCAATTTTAAGTATTCCTTCGTTGTCAATGAGCAGATTGGAACCCTTAATATCACGGTGCAGAACACCTCTGCTGTGGCAATGCTCAAGGCCAGATAGCAATTGCTTCATATAACATTTGATCTGTCATATAGAACATACTGAGAAACAATCAGCCTATCAGTACAACTTTTCCTTACATTTTTCAATATGAAATATTAGTCCTCCCTTCTGTTCTTACTTTCAAAAGGCACTACTGTTTCACATAACTTCACCATGAAACCAAGCAATAAAACTGTATCATTTAACATTCTTCTTGCAACATTACAAAATGTAAGATCATCACCATCCAAATGGATAAAGTATTACATGGTCTCAGACCACCATGTAGTCATATTCCTGCTCAGTCTTGGTATGTAGCCCAGTCTTTCAATTTACAGAAAAGAGTTAATAAAACTCGATAATGTGTCATGTCAAAATGGAATGGAGATTATGGCAGTCGGGGACCATATAATAATTTTTACCTCCCTATATGATATGCAAACTAGGGACAAATGATAATGTAAATTATACATACATACATTTTTTTAAACTATAACATTGATACGTACATACTTTGGTTATAAACAACCAAAGGAATTCTTTAGGGATTAGATGGAATTTGAACATAAAAGTAAACATATTCCACCTTATTTTAAAAAAATTCCCTACAGAATTCCCATCATTTAAAAACCAAAGCACTTCAATGCATGATACTTTGAATTCATTTAAAAATTGAACTCCACTCTCAAAATTCTCCTTCCAAACAAGCATAAAGTAAAGAAAGTTCTTTCCTTCGGTATACTTGCATGGATAAAGCAAAACTTCCGAATCAAGTGCCGAACTCATTTTATGGAGTGATGTGACACGGGAAACTTCAGAGCAAGACTCATACAAAATCAAAAGTAATGAACACGCTCGCGACAGTGAATGTAAGGGACCCAACAAGAGCTTGTCTTGAAAGCTTAAGGAGCAATAAACGATCCAGTAAACAAAAGAGCTTCGAGTTTTATAACAATACAACAAAATGGCGATGAAAGATGGAAAAGAAAAATTTGGAAAAATGAGCATAAAATAGTGGTACCTGTGGCTCAGAGAATTTGAAACCCACACCAGCTGCAAGACCAGCAAGATCATGTTCCATGTACTCAAATACCAAGTAAAGACTGGATGATATTCTTGAAGTAACCAACCCCTCAAGCTTCACAACATTGGGGTGATCAAGCCTCCTCAAAACAAGAATCTCTCTTGCCATGAACTTCACACTCTCTGCCTCCAAATTGTCAAATCTAACCTTCTTCAAAGCCACTATTTTCCCAGTTACAAGGTCCCTTGCTTTATACACATTGCTATAAGTCCCTTGGCCAATCTGAACCACACCCAAAACCAAACAACACAAACATCAACAATAAAACCTTTTTTCCACTACACGAGTCAGCTACATAAACCACGTAGCGTCATTCAGCTCGACTTAAGAAACTATCTAAAAGAAGAACAAAAACAACACAAACAATCATTTAAGAAAACTTTTATTATTATTATTATTATTATTATTATTATTTATTTATTTATTTTTTGGAAACTGGAGTTAAGCTTCGAAGTTCAAACTTGAAAACACTTACCTTAGCAAGCTTCTCGAACGTGTTGGCACGGCGAGGAGTCCAGTCTCCAAGTGCGTCGCCGGCGACGACCACCAGCCACGGCGGCCACCCTTGGTGGCTCGTGATGAATGACTCAAGTCGAGGTCTCCGGCGCTCCGGCGCCAGAGCCTCCTGCTTCTCCTGAATCTTAACGGCATTATTTCCGCCGCCGGCAGTGGCGGTTTTATGCCGTCGACAGTCGACAGAATCCGCCGGCTTCCGAAGGGCGCAACCCATCTGTCAGAGGTGGTGGCGGCTGTGGGTGGCGGTGGCAGGGTGTGGAAGACGCATGGAGGTGCCGTCAGCCGTGAGGGAGGTGATTGCCGGCGAATGAGTGATGATTCAAAGGTTTGTTTGTTGTTTAAGAATAAAAATGATTTTTGAGGTAAGGAGTTTGAGGATGTCACAAATTCGCAATGTAGCTCTTTTTTTTTACATCAATTCGCATGCCACTCTATTATTATTACTGTACTTCACACACTATCCAGTACTAATAACTGTTCCAACAAAACACTGCATACTTAATGACATCATCATTTTATCGTTGAAATTCCAAAGTGTCATCTCTGTAGAACTTTTTATTATAAATTATTAAAAACAACACTGATCTATACACACTGAGATATTATATTCAAATTTATTTATACATTTTAATATTCAAAGATATATATTAGGGACATAACATAAATGTTAATATATTTTGTTTTTTTCAAAGAGGGTAAATTAATTTTTATTAGAAGAATTGAAATGTGCAGTTGAATGAAAAAAGAGAGATTGTGAAGGAAAAGGTGGAAAGCAAAACGACGCAGCATAGCATGATGGAATGGCATGGCATGATGAGGACGTAGATTTTGGGAGAAAAAGGTTAAGTGCTTTTCTTGGGTTCTGAAGGTCAATTATTGGTTAATGTTTGCATGTAGTGTATAAGAACTAAACTGCTACTCACACAAAGTTTATTAATTAAATTCTGTTCTTACATTAAATGCAGATTTAAGCTATATATACCTGAAATTAACTCATCTACTTCCCACTCCACCTACCACCACTACCATAATAATCTCCATTTATTCATTCATAGTGTCTATGTTTAGAAGGAAAAACAATACTTTTAGAGAGAATTTTAAATATTTTATAAAAATATATTTTTGAATAATTTTTTAGAAATTTATTGAAATAATTTATTTATTTATTTAAAATTAGAATGTTTTAATTTCATTCATTTGATGTGTGCTTTAGAACTAACATAAAAATTAGATTTTTTATGACAATTGTAAAAAAAATAAAAATTCCTGTGTGATATACGTGGATTTAAAACTTACATGAGTCCATTTTAATACATAAGGAGGCGATTCCCTGTCTAACAAAATAAGCTATTTTCTTCCCAAAACAGTTTCTGAACTCTATAATGAGTTAGTAGGTAAAAAGGTATGCAAAATAGGTTTTATAAAAAAACTTAAATTGAACTTTATTATAACCATACAAAAATATGATTAAAATATACATGGAAACTTCGAGTTTATCAACTCAATAATGAATTAAATATTGAGAAGATTTTATTTGATGATTGGATGATATGTATAAATTATCTTATTTTGAATAGGACTTATCATCAAGTATTGATTAATTTATTTCCGAAATTTATAGAGGAACAATTGCTGCTGAGACTATTTCAGTTTTGTTTTTTTTTAATATATTTTAGATATTAGATTCACTTATCTTATTTAGTCTCATTACTACTTTAAGGTCCACAAAATAAAGCGGGTCGGGTTTCTCGGTCTGCCCTTACCTTACTTAGGTAAAGTGGATTAATTTTTTTTAATCTTTCAGTTTGTTTGTTTTTTTAATTTTGATTTTTTTTTTTAAAAATCTCATATTTTTAAAATTAAGATTGGTGTGGTAAATGTTTATATACATATAATTTTGTTTATATTAATGCTTTTATAAATAATTAAATTTATTAAAATATTGTTGATATTTACTTTATTTTGTTATTTATTATTATTTTTATTAAAATATTAAAGTTTGATTTTTTTTTTATTATCCAAAAAGTAATATTAATGAATACAATCAAATAAATAGATTCAAAATAAAAAATAACGGATCCCACTGACCACCTTCTAACGAGACAAATTACTAATTTCAGTATCCCTTAACAATTAGTGATGAATCGGAGCAAAACGATGAAACGTTTTCTCTACTCCTATCCATAATACCCAAATTTTTAAAAAAATAAATAAATCATACATAAAAATTAAAATAAATAAAAAATAGTTTATTTTCCAAGAATATCATAATTATATATTGTTATTGCATAAGGGAATGAAATAGACTCTTCTTCCAGTTAAACAAGTTATATCCTCATCGTCATATTTGTTCTTCCTTTAGATCTTTTTATTACTACTTTTGCATCAACTCTTAATTGAGAAATTATATATAAAAAATCTTTCGACACTTGAGTATTTTGTATATATTAATGAAATACATTTATTTTGATTGTTTTGCTATATATATATATTATATGTACAGAATTTGATATTATGCAAAGGGACAACATTGTGACAGAGGAAAGCAAATTGAATTAGCAATGGTGAGAGAGAATAGTCGAACGTGGGTGTGGCCCTGTGGAAAACAACTTTTAGTTCAAACAAAGAAAATTTATTGACGTGATTGAAAAGGAATTGGCATATATGTATCCACTATACTAATGAAAAAGCACAATATATATTATTAATCAAATATTTATCATTTCATACATAATTATTTCTACTTAAAAGTCTAACATTACAATCATCATCACCATTGATTTATCATGCATCACTTGGCTCACCTTAGATCTTCCAAGAGATATTGATGTAATATGCAACCATATCTTTTTCACTATGTCTCAGATTTATCACATATTTTTATATGAATTTCGTAAATAAAATTAATTTAAACATTTCATTTTTATATGTGTAGATTGTATAACAACAAAAGAAAGAGAAATATCATCACTGGTCAATACAACAACAAATATGGAAGAAAACAAAACTCATAACAATGATATTTTATATGACGTTTAGGACTTTCCAAACCAATAGTTTGAGCGTGTCAAATTTTAAGGAACATATTTTAGAAATTTTTAATGTAAAGTTTTTAACAAACGCAAAGGTTGTAATCTATTTTTAGGCAAATTTACCTCTAATAATACATTTAAGTTCCGATAATCAATCAAATATACAAGGAATACAAAATTTAAAAAGATCATCACCCTCAAAATCAAATTTACATGCCCCCACTTGATGATTATATTGAGATATGGAAGGAATGGGAGAGTTCTATGGAAGAATTGTCATATGATAAATGCAATAAATTATGGGCTTATTATGTTTTGCTGGGTGGAAGCAAGGAGAAAGCCAAAGATCTTGCAGAAAGCTTGAAGAAACTACCCACAACATCAAGATCTATTTTTTTTTTTCATTTGAAGAAGCTTTTTGAGCAAGAGAGAGTGTTTGTCTGGTATACTGAGGCAAGCTTGGCATCATTGCCCAGGTCTGAATTAGAGATGGTGCTGAAGTCACGCAAGAGGATCTAAGGAATATTTTCATTGGCAAGGGGTTGCTGAAACTTATTCTCAGTTTTCTTGCTTGTTCTAACTTCAAAATGGAAGCACTGAAGAAGAGACATGAATCTGTCCAAGGTCTTATTCACCATACTGTCCATGAGACGATTCAACCTGTCATTATTTGCTACAGTTTATTCTCAAAATCAGAGACCTTCAATACTGAGAAAGTAAACAGAATAATTCGTAGGGAAAGGAAGAATTCAAAGTTTTTAACCCAGAAGATAGACTGGTGTAGTGGAAGTGTAGGCATGATAAAATATGCCACATATTTCTCAGAACCAATCTCTGTCAGTGCATTGCTTAAGAATGTTGACCATGTTCTTGCACTCTCCGAGAGGTCCTTTGAAGTCTTATTCAATAATCAATACACTGTTACAAGTTTGCTTACTTACCTGTGGAACTTAGCACTTGTATGATATTGGTAGTCCTCAAAGTAAAATTATAAGGAGTCTATTAATTTGTTAACTTTAGGATGAGTCTTTGGGATTCTCCCATGGTATTCAGAAATGTGATTTTGATTTTCATGCAGACAAATTTTCCTTTTTTGTTTTACCCTCTTTCTTACCGTAGTTTAAAAATTATTTTAAGTTGAGGGGAATGGAGAAAAGGTAATGAAAATATATTGTATAACATAGGAAAATAATCTACATCAACGCTACCAGAAATGCATGAAGCATTTTACATGAGAAGACAGATATGGTCTGCATCTGATTGATGGAATCATAAGAAGGGAATTCAGAAGGAGCTAAAAACGTAAGTAGGCCAACAAAGAGGCACAGACAATGACCAAATAAAAAAGAAGAAAGTGTAAGTTATCTTTCATTCTTTCTAACAACTATTGTGTTGATGATTTTGTTGCTTTTGTAGTAACAAGGGTTTTGTCATCACCAGTACAGACACACATTGGTTGATAGCACGACCTAACCTTGATTAGAGTCCTCACAGCACCAAATCTCTTCTTACCTCCTTTTCTCTTTGGAATTGATGCTGATTCCCGAAATACCTTACAAAAACACAAAACATAAAACATAATCACTAAAAGTGTTTTATTGTTGTCTTCATTTGTCTCTATAGGTAGATGGAAGATTTTGGGTATCTAGAATATAAACCAGGTTCAGGCAACTTTAGACATGTTGTTTCTTTTTGTTCTGAGTGGTTCACACAACAAATTTAAGCACAAAAGAAAAGAGTAAATGAAGTGAATTGAAATGGTGAAATACTGAGAGCAACTTACCTGGTTTGAATTTGTTGATGTAACTGTTTCAACACTATTTAAACTGAGCGTTTTTTGGTGCATCTTACAACCTGCATCATTTGTCAAGATTTTCAGATGAAAAGTGAGGGTGCTTTTACCAGATAATGCTATCAATTCTTATAGTACTCACATTCACCATCCTTCTTTTTCTCGGGATCAATGCAATAAATTCTGAAACTAGGTGATCCAGGACGTATTAACCTTCCAACTTCATCATCACTATCATCATCATTCTCGTCACCTTTTGCACCCATTTCTTGATCTTTTTCTTTCCTGGGCTCTCCCTCTAGCTTTGCACTCTTGTCCTCCTCTGTTTTCATCTCTGCCTCAACCATCCTAACATCATGATTCCATTTATCTTGGTTGGGATCCACGTCTCTGTTAACCTGCTCCGTGTTATCTTTGTTGGGGTGATTCTCCTCCATAATTTTACCTTCAGAGTTGGGCATTGGAGCCACTCTGGACAGTTTCTCTGCGGCTGTTACCTGTGCCACCATTTCCTCTTTGGGTTTCTGAATCTCTTGTGAAGAAGAAACCTTTTGTCCCGATTCATTTTCAGGCGAAGATTGAGATTTGCCATCCTCTTCATCAGCACACTTCAATAGCTTCTTCTTGGAAAGGGTGCTTTCTGCATTTTTATGTTTTTTTAACTCATCAAATTTGGCAACAATTCTAGGGAGGGTTTTCGCAGGTAAGGCATCTCCTTCGGCTGCAGTTGGCTTTGAATTGCGTAACCCCATTGCAGGAAAAAAAACAATGTTTTGATTGAAATTAAAGAAGAGGCAGGTGGTGGAAAATGATATGGTTGAGAGGAAGAAGATATAAAGGTGGAGGAAAATGGAGAATTTTTTAGGGTTTTTTGGTGTTTTGGAGTTAAAATAACCATATGGAACATAAACAGTCTGGTTTTACAGTTAATGGCTGTCAATATTCGAAAAAAAGACATTTGACTTGTATTGAATTTCACACGAACGAACAAAGAATCTTAAATTTGCAATTTTAGAAACTAACTCAACTAACATGTTCTCTTGGTGTGTTGTTGTAACTCTTTTTCCTTGTTGGAATTAGAAACCGTTAGGATAAACGATTAACTTCACATGTTGGTATGATAGAATAAAAAATATGTTAATTTTGATCATTTATCAAATGATTAAAATGTCATTTATCAATATGAAATAAAAAAGGTTTATAAGATAATCATAATAAAAAAATAACTAGAGTGAAACTTCTATTTTATGATTGTATAAATTAGGATATTTTATACTCGGTAGAGTTTATTTATATTAATTATAATCTTTTTTAAATTTTACAACGTATACGATTTGATATTTTTTGAAAAAAAAGGGTGTCATTATACAATTTTTCAAACAATTAAGAAAAATAAGGACGGGAATACAAAATATCGAGAAATTTTATATTAAATTAAAAAAGTGTTAACGCAATTTACTCTATTTATTACTTTGTGTTGTTTCCATTTATAATCCAAAAATTAAAATTTGTGCTTATTTTGTTTCAAATTATCTATGTCTACTGTATTAATTATTTTAGATTAAAATATTCTTATTTTTTTATAAAAATTTCCGTGTTAGATATTACTATACAACTTGACATTGACATTTTAGTCTGACATATCAAATAACAACAATCATTTGTTATCACATGATAAAAGTATTATTAAAAAAAAAAAAATACAAAAAAAATATGGTAGACTAGACCAAAACTTATTTGTTAATAAAAACGATACACATGTAGACAATACCTATTCATAAAGAATTCTAAGAATAAACTAGATTAAAATGTATTCTACCAATGAAATGATTCTCTATGCATAAAGTTTAAATTAGTCAACTTATTAGCACACACATTCCCTTCATGACAAATATGAGTAATCCTAAACCTGGTTTTCCCACATTAATTAAAACAAGTATTCTATCGATTATGAAGCATCCACAGAACATTAGTCCTAGCAATATTTTGAGCTTCCTCCATAGTATGTATAACTCCTAAAACTTAGCAACCATAGCCGTCTGAACATCAAGAAACGCAGAGAAAACCATCGGTAAACTCCTTCATACTCCCACGTAAAATACCTCCACAAGTAGCAAGTTTAGGATAAGAGAAATAATTACAAGAGAAAAAAGTATTAATAAAAAAGATTAAAAAAAGAAGATAAATTTATGACAAATTTATTATTTGGACCGGTGAAGGTCGTACAACTCATCTCACGTCTCGGTCCCATCACTGGACCGAACGGGGTAAAGGCCCATGTCCATAAGGTCGACCGACAACACAAGTCCAACTACGCTCAATCAAGGTCAGTAAAGCTAATCCGCAATTAGGAATTAGGTAATGCACTCCTAAATGCGGTCCAACTCCCTAATCTGGCCCAATAAGGAAAGTCCACCAAAGGTAATATAAATAACACATATTCCAAGAATCAGACATTTCATCATATACAGTGCTCTGAGAACGAGTACCAAACGTTTTTGCTAACTTGAGTATTGGAGTGCCTTCTGCAGGTATCCTATGAGTTTGGATTACGAAAAGACCAATGGCCGATACTAGGAAGGAAGAGTGAGGAGTTTGCAAGGAAGCTGGAGGACAGTACAACCGACCGGTAGAAACAGATAGAAGAATCATCTCAATAGTTTTCTAGATCCAATCCCCCAACGAGAACATTATTAACAACTAAATTTTTTACTTCTCAATCCTAATGAATTGGTATGGATAAATGTTATACGTAGAACAATTTATAACAAACAGGTAAAAAATTATGCATGTAGATTCAATTAAAAACCAATAAATCACCAATTTGACATGAATATGTGCAACTATTTAAAGTTGATTCTCTATATATATATATATATATATATATATTAATTTAATTAAAAAAATATTATTTCTAGCCAACTAATATAAAATTGTAATTGTTATGATATTGAAAATGATTGATTTTAATAATAATTATTTTAGAAAATTATATTTGAAATATCATTCAATTAATTGCAAAACTATTTAAACTAAAAAATTATTAAAATAGAATTCATACATTCCCGTAACTGAAATTCTGGCGAAACAACAATCCAGAAAAGCTTTATAGATGAAAAGGATCAATAGATTCGGAGAACTTTCAAAAACAAATGTGTATAAAATATTAAATTTAAATAAACGAATAATGTCTATATATTGATTCGTATACGAAAAACTCAAAGATAGTTATTTAGAAGATTTGTGTATCTTAATAAATTTTAATTATTTTCTTTCATGAAAATAAAGAGTCATAATGTTGTTAAAAAAAAGGTAAAGATAATACACATCTTTAATATTCTGATGAGTAAAAGGTCCACTAATAATTGAAAATAACAGCAGTGTGTAAGTAATTCTAATAATAAGAAGTTACTTTTGTGTATAATATTCTTTATGTATGAAGAGAAAAAGTTACATTTAAATTTCAAGGTTTAGTTATTGATGATGCATTTATTTTATAGACCTCAAATCTTTATTATTTTAACATTAAATGGTTTTTTTATCTACTATTAGAAGTAATTAAAATAATTAACAACTAGAAAATGACAGTAAAAATAAAATAATCGTGGTAATGATTAGTTAATATTTAATTATACTTTCAAAATTTTATAAAATTCAACCATTATTTTATTATCAATGTATATTATAAAATATAGTATTTTCATTTACAAAATTGCTACTTTCTCATTGTCTTTCATTTTCTTTTCATTTTAATATTCTCTTGGAAACTTCAAGAGAATCTTTAAAGGTTTAAACAAGATAAATTGACATCAAATTGTTGTAGATTATAGTAGTTGAAAAAATAATTTTATTTCAATAAAGTGTTATTGACAAATTTATTATCATATATAAAAGAAATATAAAAACAACTTGAAATGATAAAGTGGTAGAATAATCACTTATAGATTAATTAGAAAGACTATAATGGCTGTCCCGATTCTAATAAAAAACAAAATAAAAATTATTTATCTTAAAAGAACTTGAACATAATAAAAGAAACTATATAAAATTGATATAAATATTTAAAAAGAAAATATCAATTAATAATTTGAATAAACTTTAAAATATATGGTAGATTGTCAAGATATTACATATTCTTCAGAATAAAATATTTTTTAATCTAAACTCAAATCCATTTGCGTCAGCATGTGGTATCAAAATAACTTTTGATTGAGGATACTTTTCTTTTCTTTATATTAGGTTTAACAAAAATACACTATAATAAAATTATTAAATATTTAAATTTTAAAATACTAAAATTTTCATAATTAAATAGATATTAATTTAAAAAATAATTTTATTAATAATTTTTAATCTTTAAAATAAAATTATTAAGTATTTAGAGTTTATAGTCGAAAACTAAAATTTAGATAATTAATTAAATATTAATTTAGAAAATAATTTTATTAATAATAAAAATTGTTTTAGATATATTTATAATTTTTTTAATTTAATTAATAAAGTGATTAATTATTTTTAATTTTTAAAATTAATTTTTATTTAATGATTTTGTTGTATTATCATATTGAAATTTTTACCACCCCATTAACTATCTCTAATTAAAACATAGAAAGAAGCCTATAAAAACACGCAAAATGGATTGGAAACACGCAATGAGAAAACCATTACAAAGGGAAATTAATTAGTGGAGAAATTTGCAATTAAGTGGTGGTTGTAGTAACCCTAAAAGTAGGCATAGCCACCACTTGTTTCTTCATGATCCGATGCATTTGAAGAGACTTCCATAATGTTATTAGAACTTGAACACGATGAAGATGTAGAAGAATCGTTTTTTCCTAACATCATAAAATCAAACATTAATCTTGGTCCATTATGAACTCTTTGCTTCTCATCAACACCACTTTCTATACTTCTTTTCTTCATCGATAAGCGACACAAAACCCAATCTCCAATCTCGTTTACGTAGTTCTGCCAATATACAAACCCATTCATTATACAAATCACACACTCTACTTTTCACAATTTATGTGCTATGAAATCAAAAGTGAAGAAATGAACATAAATTGTCATAAAACTAAAAAGGAAAACTTACATGGGATGAGTTGCAAGCACCAGTTTCTGCATTAACAAGACGATATTCATGCAAGACCCAATCAGTTCTGGAGCCTTTTGGAGATTTTCCTTCATAAAAAATCAATGTTTTTCTTATCCCCACAATGCCATTACAAGCATTTGAAGATGATGAAATTCTCTTGTCTGACCCTGTTGCCTTCCAATATCCACACTTTGTTGTTCTGTTCATGCGATTACCATTTCTATACTTTGCTTCCTTCGGACTGAAAAAATACCTCTCTTGCGGATCACAATTCCCTGAACACATGCATGCCATATTAATTATGCTGCAGAACAATCTTACTAAGCCATGCTGTTAAATTCATGCACAGTTTAAACCAACTTCTGTAAATTTGATGACATGGTGTGTATATTAAGGAAATAATGGTTTTGCTGTTATTATTTGAAGAAATAAAAGGTAAAGATAGTTGTTATTATTACCTGGTAAATCCCAAGGATCATGCTTGCAGACATTGATCTCAGGGATGATAGAAGCAGGCAAGGGATAGGAGAAGACCTTACACTTGAGGTATTGGAAAACAAGTTCTTCATCTGTTGGCTGAAAACGAAAACCAGGAGGCAATTTGCTCACTCCATTTTTAACAAAATTCAGCTTTTCCATTTGCTTTTGAAAGTTTTTGGAGTCTTAAATTGAAGAAGCAAAGAAAGGAAGGAAAAGAAGTAGAGACTTTTGGAGGTGGAAAATGAGGGTAGAAGCACTTGAATCAAATAACTTGGTTCATATTTATATATATAGTAAGTATATGCATTCAGAATGAGAGAGAAAAAGTTGGTCTTTGGAAAAAGGGCACAATACTTAACAGACTAAGTTTGATGTTTGACAGTTAATTATACATTTTTGCTTTCCTTTCCTACCAGGATCTTCAAAGATATTTTAATTACCACTTTACCCCACCTTTTATTGATAAAGTCACTTGTTCTTTTTTCTCTATTTACTTAACCTTTGTAAAAACTTATTCAACTAAATCTGCATCTCTATTAACTTAACCTTTGTAAAACTTATTCAACCAAATACTAGAAGAGGTTTATGATATAAGTGTTAAAAATAAATAAATAAAATTAATTATTATATTAATTAAATTAAATATTTCTTTTTAAAAATTATTAGTATCTAATTAACTATTATTTATTTAAAAATTTAGTTTTAGTCTTTAAAGTCATTTAGAAACTTGGTTTTGGTTTCTAAAATTAGTAGCAAATTAGATATTAATTTAAAAATTATTTATTAATAATAGAAAATAATTTAGATATTAATAATTTTTTTAAAATTAATATATAATATAATTAATATATCAACTAATTATTTTTTATCTTTAAAATTAGTTTTTATTTAATGATTTTTTTAATATATAAATCTTTATATAATAATTAATAAGTGGTTTACTATCTAAATATGTGTAATTTACAATTTGAAATAGTGTTTAATAACTAAATTTGTTCATCTAGTAAATGTGAATTATTAAATAAAAATTAATTTTAAAAAATATTTATTATATTAATTAAATTAATATTATTTTATGAATTAAAAAAATATTACTATATAAAGTAATTTTTATTATTAATGATATTTTTTTCCAACTCCACCCAGGATTATTGTATAGGAAAGTCTTGCATGTGACTGTTAGTTGCCTGAAACTTTATTTTGGTGTTGCAATTTTTCAAGAACCAAGAAATAATCCATTATATATCTTGACTTGCTTTTTTCTTTAAGAAAAAAGGTTTACTCAAAATTGACCATATTTAAAGTTTTCCTAGTGGATTTGCCATGCCATACATATATAAATATATAAATATAGTAAGATGATAGAGGCTTTTGTCCTTCTTTTAATTATGAATTTAAATTATTGATGGATATGTGACTCAGACTCACTTTATGTATGCCACACTTTATGTCATACCCCAAGTCTTTTTAATTTTATAGTTTTCTTTAAGACGATTTAGTTCATTTTTCGTCTGTAAGAGATAAAGAAAAAAACAACATAGTTTTATGTGTATGTTTTCAGTAAAAAGCAAAATCACGATGAAGCATGGAAGTAGTCAACTGTGATATATACACTGAAACTTTGTTGTACCCCCTTAAGAAAAAGGAGTGCTACTTTCCTTCACCAAGAAGATGTTCTTGTAAATCAGATTTTGAAAGATTCGCTCCCTCTCTAAAATTAAAAAAGAGAATAACAAAAAAACCAAGTTGCATTTTTACATGTTGAAATCTCTTTGCTTAAGACAGCAGCAACAGAGGTTTCCTTTGTGGGTGTTGTATCCTTTAAAAGATAGTGTCTTATATATATGTCTCTACACATGGCCGTCACCTTCATCACTTTAGTTTATAAAATGCTTCTAAATAAGCATCAATTTCCATTACCGATTCTTGCACGATCAGTATACATATATAGTATGTATAAATTAATCAAAAACTCAAAAATATAATGTTTTGGTATTAAGTATATTGAGATAACATACTTAGATCAATCATTCAAGTACGTTGAGATAATGTACTTAGGATCCACTATAAAGTTTGATAGTCACGATTTTGTTCTTAAAAGACGTATCAGATAATTAAGGAAAGAAGGTGTATATCAACGGTCATTAACCTTGACTTCTAAACGATGTGTGACTATTGAGTATAGCATAACAAACTTCCAGTTGAGAACTAAGAAATGAGAATTCGTCTTTGAAACCTCGTATCATTGTCACATACATTTAAGGATAAAATTATGATGAAACTTCAAGAAATTTCAAAACAAACAATACCTCGAATACAATGATTCAACTTTAACGATGGTATATTAATGTACCTGTATGGATGTCAGGGGTTGAGTAATATTGATCCACGTCGATACACAATGGTTGTCGTGTCCTTAGCTGTCCGATTCTTCAATTCTTTCTTCCTCTTCGCGTGCTTCGGCCGGTCGGCGGGGTACCTGCAATTGCACTCCGACGCTCAAGTCAGCACTAGTGCTCAATGAGATTCTCTGATAGCATAAAAACGTATCTTTTCCCCGTTTCAGAAGTTTCTTTAGTAGGTTGACTTGGACCTTGGCTGTGTGGGCCAAGTAACCGATTACTAGAGACATGCTTAGTGGTCTCTGGTCGTGGTGGCTTCCTGATATCAAGGGAGTGCTCTAAAAAATGTTTGTAACTTATTTAATGGAAGTTATAATCGTTTATTTTCCATGTGTAACCATGCTCATTATTTAATTAAGTTATTTAATGTGCACCATTCGATCTTTCATTATTTAATTAAGTTATTTAATGTGCATCATTCGATCGTCCGGTGCCGACCGATACAATTAACATATTTAAAATCAAAACATATAATAACAATAATAATAAAAAAAAATATAGTCATTGATAAAGTCAGTGATATATATTATTATTAATTTTATTCATTAATTTTAGGATAAATGACCTATTTGATCTCTCTATATGTTAAATACTATTTGTAAAAAAATATATAATGTGAACCTAATTATAAAGAGTGAAACAATCACGTTATATTTTGAATTTTGTAAAATTATTTTATTATTAATCTATAATTATAAGGGCCCATTTAAAACTATATAATAAACTATTTATTATCAAGTTATATATATTTTTTAACATATTTATTATTAAATCAGAATTTTCACTTTTTTAAAGATGAAATTGATGGTGTGGAATGGATTCTAGACCTAGTTAGCTATTTAGGTTAATTTATTTACTTTTTAAAAATTGAAGTCTGTTTCCACTTCTCTCTCTCTTCATTTATTTGTGTGGAGCCTCTCCTGCAAATAATGTCATTTTCTTTCACCATTATTTTCAAGCTTCTTAAGTTCTATGCCAAAGTGAGTTGTGCTTTTTGTCTACGTACGTTGAAAAGTCGTGCAATGCTTAACGCATAAGAAACTTGGTCAATGATCATTATCTCCTTCACTTCCACTTAATCACACTCTCTCTAACATTCAAACTTTCACACTTCGATTTTATCATAAATTTCCCTTCTAACTTTTTTCAATGTTGGAATTTAATAACATACATTCATATTGTTCTTTTGTAGGGATCGAAATATCCTTAATCTTTCATTTTTTTTTCTAATAAAAAATAAATAAATTTTATTTTCATCGTACACAATAAATTTTATTCACTTTAGTCGATAAGTAATTTGTAAAATTGGGTATTAAAATTTTTGATTTTACACTACAAGAAATTTTTTAAATATAAATTGGTTTTAGAGACCAAAATAATTGGTTACTATTTAACTAAATTAGAGATATTTTATAAACTAAAAAAATTATTAGTATATAGAGTAGTTTCTATTATTAATAAATATTTATAAAATAGTTTTTAAATTGGTATTTAAGTGTGGTCTTGGGTTACATCTAATCTGCTCTTGTTTACTTTTCTTATTTTGAGTGGTGCATTGATCCTTTGTCTTGTATGTTTTTGTTTAAGTGACTTTGAACTTCAAGGCCTTTTGTTTAAGTAGGATGTGTTTGAGGTGTTTGATTGTATTTGTAAAGTTTTTTTCTTTTGGTTGGGTTGTTTGTTATTTTGTAGTCTAGTAGGTTTTTGGTAAGTTGTGAGGGGAATGATGAGTCTTGTTGTGTCATGTTCTCTATAAGGGTTGGATCACCTCTGAAGTGAATCATATTTATTCATTTTTTACTTGTTGATAAAAAAAATTTAATCTTTAGTTACCAAAGTTTTAGTTACTTATTACTTTCTATTCTAAATTAGTCTCTATTAGTCTTCTAAAAACTAATTTAGAATCTAAAAATTAGTAGTTAAAACCTTGGTAGCTAATTTAGATATCAATTTAAAAACAATTTTATAAATTTTTATTAATAATAGAAATCACTTTAGATACAACTATTTTTTTAGTCTCTAAAATAGTATTTAATTTAGTCAATATAGTGACTAATTATTTTTTGTCTCTAATTTTGGTTACTATTTAATGATTTTCTTGTAGTGTTATTAAATGCTTAATTTTTTTAAGTATTCTATTTATTTGATTTTACTATCAAATGATGTAATTGTTACTTCTATCTTCTTATCTTCAATTCGTGATTTTTTATCTCCAATTCCTTCAAATAGTCAGTCATTTTCAAAGATAAAAAAAAATAAATTGACTAATAAGTTATAGAAAATTAAAAAGGAAATAAATAAATTTATTAGTGAGTTGGGGATGAAAAGACAAAAATAACATTACATCATTTAAATTGACGATAAAAATCAAGTACAAAATATTAGATGAAAATATAAAATAAATCAATTAAAATCAAAGTTCACTAAAGAAGAGAATGATTTGAGCGAGAAAAAGATTCGGTGATTGTATTTATGCAGGAGATTCAGGAATATCTCTTTTAATAGGGAAGAAACTTGGGTTTTTTAATTTATTTTGAGGAATAAAGGCAATACCGACAACACAACACCTAAAATGGTCGGTGACGTTAAATAGGATGCCAACTAGAACAAACCTAGGTAGATAACATATTGTGATAGAGAATATGTTATGTTTCCTATGTGGTGAAGTGGAGGAGATTTCAATCATTTGTTCATCTGATGTAAAATTATTAGAAAGGCATGAGACATGTGTGGTAGCTTAAATATAGAGTTTGCAAACTTTTCATATGGAAGAGAAGATTTTGCCGATGTTGAATCTTTAAGGGATAAATGTAAAATGGATGCAAAATCATGGTGAATTGTCCATGGAGCTCATGCACCAACACTTCAAAAGATTTAAACTACTTGGACAACCATGTTCTTCTTCTTATTGTGAAAGAAAGTGGACTACCTACTCTTTCATACATTCTCTGAAAAGAAATAATATGATACCTAAAAGGGCATAGATTCTAGTCTTTGTCCATAGTAATCTTTGTATTCTCTTAAGAAACCCCTCAAAATACAAAGAAGAGGAAACTAAATTGTGGGATATTGGAGGAGATAATTTTTCATTGGATGACAATGGAATTTTTGAGATTGCTAGCTTATCTTTTGATGAACCAAAATTAAAAGTTGTATTTTTTAATAAGGATGAACATATGTAAAATTCAAACATTATAATTTAAATAAATTTATCTTTTGTTAGACTTTTTAAATAAATGTTTCTCTTGATTTTTTTAGATTAGGAAGCATATTAGTATATTTTAATAATATATATTGTTGTGTCTCGTATCTTATAACTTTCTATTTAACTATATATCTGTATTCGTGTCGTATATGTGTCTGTGTTTTAGAGTTACAAACAAAAGGATATAAATATGTAATAGCATGAGATGACTAATGGAAAAAGAGTTTAATACCAATGTGTCATATAAGTTATAAGTTATGTTGACCTAGTTATTCAGGATGACAATAACTATCATATTAGTAAAGGGACAAACGAAGTGCAGAATGAAGCATTACATCTTAAAGAAATCATCTTGAGGCAAGGGCAAGAAAGGAGAAAAACAAAGAATTTATATTGAACAAGAAGGAGATCTATGGAGTTTGGAGTAACCATTTATTATAATTGAAGGCAAGTGTAGGTGTTTAAATAATGGGCAGATGGTTTTGGAATACTTTATGGTATGTGTTTTTTTTTGGTGCACTTAGGTAGGATATAGGCCTTGTATTTGTTATACCTGCAGTATTTGCTGGTGTTGTACTTTGTATTTGTTGCATTTGATGTATGTTGAGACCATATGAAGTATAAGGTCATGATAATGAAGAATTGGGATCTTGTTAGGTTAGGAATTATGTAGGGAGGGATTTAGAAGTCACTTCTTTTTTAGTTATATATTAACTAAAAATGTTATCATTTAATCTTATCAAGTGTCTTAAATTGATCATACTTATTATCTAATCTTTTAGTATCATATTTGGATTAAGAAATCATTATGGTACCTATTTGTAAACTAATTGTATAATAAAGAACTTTACAAAAATTTAAAATATTTAAAGTAAATAATAAGTGAATTAAAACTAAACAGTAATATTAATTTTGTTACCATAACTCTGTAATTAGATTTAAACCAATCCTATCTCAACCATATTGGTTTTATTTGAATTGGTTGAACAAAAATCAATATTAAAATCAACTTAATTAAAAATAAATCAATTCAAATTTTAATACTTTACCAAACAATCCATAAACAACTCCTAATTGGTTCACTTTCCTCAAGGCCAACTTTAACAACACTCTTCTTTTGCTCATTAATCAATTGAACTTTTAATATACATCTATAAATTGTATCGTCACTCGTTTGAACTTTAAATTAACATCTAAAAATATTTCTGACAGCCTCATCTGGGTGCACTATACAGTGTCTTGAGTTGAGTGTCTGGGGCCAGTAGTCGTATTTGATTCCCCAACTTCGATTATGGTCTCAGGAACTTGTGAAGTTGTTTCCCATGGAGGGTGTCTACGAACTGGACTTTCTTGGCCCTCCACTCCTTCTGTGTGAAGGATCCTGCTTAAATCCACGGACTTATCGGTCAATCCACTATCTTTGCTTTCACTATCCTTGCTACGTGCTTCATTCTCAGACCCATCTCTATGATGACTCTCCTCATCTTCATGCTCATTATAAACTGAATTCCCAACTAATAATTCCATTTGCCTGGTGGTTCTTTTCATCATTGGGCCTAAAGGCGTATTGTCCGTTCTTCGATATGAATCTAATGGCTCCAGTGGAACCTTAGACCTGAAATTATTCTTGGACGGAGGAATTCTAGAACAGAATACTTCTTTGAAGTTGTTAAGTATCCCTCTGTTGTATGGATTGGTTTGAGGGTCATACCGGTATTTAAAATTTTCGTAAGTAGACTGCACATTAGACAAGAAGAATTTTCATTAACATACGTAAGAAAACCAAACAAGAAATGCACCATAGTGCTTCATTGTTTGTGTACATATGACATCCACATAGCAGACTATCTCATAGTTCAAATGTAGAATGCAATAAACGATGATTGCATGTGCACAGGAATAGTGAAAGTCATATTTTACGTTTCAAAGAATTATGAGCTGAATGGCATTCAAACCTGGTTCGTGCTGATGAGGTACGTGTGGAAAACAGCGAGGCCGCCAACAAACCAGACACAAACAAAGGAGTAGATTACTAGTGCAGTGGATGCTATAGTTTTGGACATTGCTCTCCAAATTGATATTTTCTCGAAGTCCTTGATCCTTACAATGTAAACCCAGCAAAAGGCATGTACATATAAGCAAAGCAGAGTGGCTGAGAAAACAAACATGTAGTAGAACCGGTAATTTCGCTGCGGCAATGTACATACAAGCAAGGAGTAATAGAAAAGGTTATTCAGCAACTTCACCAATCCATATATCTGATATAAACGTGATTTTTTTTAATTGTTATTTGTCCTTGTGCATGTCATATTATACGATGTTGCACATGAAAGCAGAAAAATACCAACACGCATGCAAAATAGTCATCATTTTGTACTACTCTTCCAAATTTTATTTTGTGAGAGCGGAGAATAAAAAATATCATGGAATACGATCAGCAAACTAACAAATTCTTTGAACATCAACAGACAAGGAGCTTGTCAAATGTGCATATAGCAAGCTAAAGCTATTACCTATAATTCCAAGAGCCATTACTAATTCTCTTCCCATATCATTTATGTTCATTGCACTTTCAGTTTAATTTTATGTACTATCTAAAGCTTTCCATCAAAAGAGAATCATATTCTATACGGTTAGCCAAAGATATTCATGATTAAGAAGCCTGCCTGCCCTCTCTAAATAGTGAATATACCCATATCTTCTTTTTATTTGTAGCTGACAAAGAATTTGAACAGAGTAAACCAAGTTAACGAATATCCCAGTAAAATTGATTTTTTCTCTAGGGAGGGTACTTCACAAGGCCAAGAAGTTTTCATGAAATAGTAGACTCGTCAGATAAAGATTGCAGAAGTTAACAAATGGGAAGGAAAGTGCAAAATTCTAATTACTGAGATAGTGTTCCTTGAATACAATGAGTGTGAGAAGATATGGAAGGATGACCATTACCAGTCCAATGCACTGACCCACCCATGGGCAGTGATGATCAAATCGCTCTACACAGTTATCACAGACTGAACAGTGAGAAGCACGGAGGGGTCTGTAGAGCATGCAAGTATCACAATATTTGACTTTCACTGTTATACCATTGACAATTACATCCCTTGTCCGTGGAAATCGTGATGTTGAAATTTGCCCATTGTTGCTATTCTCAGTCAAATGATAGTCATCTGGCTCCGGAGGATGAGCATTACGAGGTACTATGCCAGGATCTCTTCCTGAGGTCACTAGAAGGGTGATTAGAGCCTGCAGGGAATACGCAAGAAAAGTTAGGAGTACAGTGGTAAATGCGAAAGTTTGTGCTGCAAGCGATCTCGATATCCGCATTATTTTTCACTCGTTTAAGTAGAAAAATAAAAACACTAGAGAATCGTGAACATCAGAATTTTTTTATCCATGTATGTTCAGAGTTGCTCAAATAAATTACAAAGGCAGTGAGTGGTTAAGAAAGCAGTAGACATGATCCTTATGCCTGATTAATATTTATCAGAACCAATGATATTTTTCTTCACTTTAATGAGACTCCCTCCTCTCCTTCCTATTCGATCTCAAAACTCTGTTTCCTATTAGCATTTCTGAAAAATATTTGTTTTTAAGTTTATAAGGTAACATGTTGAAATCTTAGCAGAGTGCAGATGTTATCTCTCTATAAATAATTACAGGGAACAAATATACAAACTGTATGAAGCAAAATTGTCTAGGATAATAATGTTTCACTTCTAATTTGAAAAAGGAGTTCCTTTCAAAATGTATGGATTAACTTTAATGCCTTGTGCTTTTCAGCCATTCAGTTATATAATTTTATTAAAATTATTACATTAGGAGAAAATGAAAATGATATGTAACTAAGAAGGTATTTATTGTTAAGGGGTTCGTGCTTTGAATATCAATTGTACTAAATGCAGAGTTGCATGCACTTACAAGTAAAACAGAACAAACATAGAACTTCAGTGCTGTGATAACTACAGACAAGTATCAATGAATGGAAATGGAAAAATGTCTTTTTACTTCAGTCCTTTGTTTCGAGATGAGAAGTCGTGACTAGTATCATTTCTATAGCAGGATTTTCAAGGCACGTTTCCCTAAAAGATTTCTCTAATCTTCCGTTTAAAGCAATGGAATGTAGAATCCTAGGTTAAGAAAATGTGAAGTTACGCTCTATCGTGCTGCTTAGGTTTTAGAGGCACCTATAAGGGATTGTATCTTGAAGCAACAAAGCCAAAACTCATTCATACATAAAAGAGAAATGTTATGCATCGCTCAGATCAAATGACTACTGCACATTTACTCTTTTTTCATAACAAATAATTAGGAACGAAAAAATAGCAGAATTGTAAGATAACATGTTAATGTGCAGATAAAGATAAAAAAGAATATCATAAAAATTATAATGCAAATAGTATAACTCATAAAAGAAAAAACAGTCTCATTATAAAGAGTTTTACATTGTACTTTAACCAGAAATCTTCAGGTATAAAAGTAAAAATAGTCTCATTATAAAGAGTTAAATACTGTACTTTAACTCGAAATTATCATATATACAAAATTACTTGAAAGTCACTTTACCATATAAATATTATTTACACTTTGGATGCCTAGAAATTAAACTTGACATAAAATAAGCTATGATACAGGTTACAGGGAACCATTGGGCGTATTAATAAACGATGGCTTCCTCTATCAATGGATATTCAGAACAAAAAATGACTTACAAACAATGTGAGGGCAATAACCACACCCATTATTGACCATCCATAGTGATTAGGAAAATCATCCAATAATTTCCTCGCTACCAAAGAACAGAACACAGCGCTGGGAACAAAAATAAGAAAAATCGATATAAATATAGATTTCACATCAGGCCCAAATATGAGCCTCCCTCCGAAAAGAAACACCTGAAAAAATTGAAATCACAATTTCAACCATCATAAACAACAAAAACAATACAAGTACTATTTACTAAACAGAAAAACCAATTACGCAGAAACAGCACGGGTTGAAAATATTTCAATCCATTTCAGCTATCGAATAACCACAGAAACTCTAGAGTGTTTTCACATGCGTGCACTCGTCATGCTCCCTAGTCAACTCGTTGTTGAGTGACACAGAGAACTCGGAATCGAACTCGGAGTGGTAAAACAGGCTCTAAAATGAATTATGCAAGTGATCGGAGAAAGTTGCGTGCGACTTACGTTACTGCCTTCCCAGACGCGATAAGTTCTGATCAGCGATGGAGCAGAGGTATCGGCGGAGACTGAACTCGCCGGCGGCGGCGGTGGCATTGTGTGCGTGTGAAGATCGCAATTAAAGCGGCAAGGCAATGATTAATGAATGGATGAATGAATAAATGAAAATTGAAAAGTGAAAGAAGACACCAAAACAAGGACGCTACCTCTGGTCAAAGCCTCCAAGGGCGAACCAAAGGCCAACTTTCTCTCTCTCTCTCCTTCACACCCTTTTTAATTCATTTCTTCATTTATCCTTTTGACTTTAATATTATTTCTCTTATTCAATTTATTTCCCGTGAAAATCATTAACTTTTTAGATTCTGATGCATTTATTGACTTTTTTAGATTTTATTTCATTATATATGATATTTAAAATCAGATATATTAAAATAAATTTAGGTTGATCAAATATCAAAATAACTTTTTAGTTAGTTTTTTAAAAAAAAACAATGTTTATTCAAAACAATTTAAAATATATTATTTTATTAAAAAAATAAGTAAATGATAAATTTTATATATCAAATGACTGTATATAAAAATAAATTAATTTTATTCGTGTAACCTGAGTTTTTAAAAACAACTTTTAATTGAATTTCTTAGTTTTCTAGTATTTGTTAAGATACGTCACAATGATCCTTTAATCCTTCAAAATCCGGTAAAAAAAACTGAAATCAGAAGAAATATTTTATTTCTAAAATAAAGAAGTTTAAAATATATTTTCATAAAAACTTTGTGAAAAAAAAATGTGTTTCTGCAATATCTTCCAATTTTGAACAATATTTTTGCGCATCAGCAACTGCCAGATTAGGAGCGTTGACGAGGAGGAGATTAGGGGCGTTGATGACGAGGTAAGTTAACATTGTCAGTCTTAATCAAGATTTTGAGTTAAAAATATATAAAAAAATAATAGTATGTTTTAGTCTATTAATTTGTTTAACTTATCAATCTCTTTATTTAACTAAGAAAACAAGTCGTGCGTGTAAGTATATTTTTAAAAAATTAATGTGCTTTCTTTATAATAAATATTATTTATAATAATTATGTTTTTATTAAATTAATATATGACATAAATTTATAAATGTCATTATAATTTTAATATATATATATATATAAAGTGAAAACATTAATTTAGAATAGGATAATCTTATAATCGTTATTTATTTATTTAATTATTTTAAAATATAAATAATTATTCATTATTTATTTTATTAAATAAATAAATATTTTTTCTTTGGAAAGATGAACAATTACAAAAAAAATCACAAACAATTATTATTATTATAATAACGATTGGAATAAAAATATATTATTACTTATATGTTTTGGTGGTGGGAAGGAAGTATATTAGTTTAATCCGAATTAAACTAACTCAATGTTAATTAGATTAGTTTGATATTCAAGTTTGATATAACCTTTCCTATTTTGCTAATTTTGGGTTGAGCTTAAGGGGCATTTTCTTCCTTTATCTATGTTGTAACTCCAAAATAGTCTTCATATTTTTAGGTTTTTTTTTTTAATTTATTTCAAGTATAAAAATTTGAAATACAAATTTAGTTTTCGAATTTTAAAATTTGGAAATTATTTCAGAAAATTAACTTTGTATTTTGAAATTTACAATTTATAAATATTTTTTTATTTAGAAATTCTAAATTCTAAATTTTAAAATTCTGAAATTATTTTCTAAATTCAAAAACAACTTTTGAAATATTATATACACTCGAACAAAGAAGATGACGAGTGCAGGGATTTAAATTTAACTTTTAATTTTATTAAGAGTAAATTTAACTTCTCTCACCAATGTCTACTTTACGAATGTAAGTTCAGGTCAAATCGCCTAAGGTAAGAAAAAAATTGGCAATTTTTCCTTGTATGATATTTTTTTTTTTCACCCAACACAACTTTTAAAAGCTAACTTTGTTCTGTCTTTGTTTTTTTGAAAAAAACTGCATGGGAGCTTGGTGTATGTTCTAGCTGCAGAGGAGTTGGTGTGACGGTGAGGAAAGATTTCATTCTTAGGCTTTGTTTGGATTAGGGAGGGGATGTGTGAGGATTTGAGAAAGTGGATGTGTGAGGAAAGTATGAAGAAAATGAAGGTATTTGGATTGGGATATGTTATGGTGGATGTGTGAGAAAAGTTTATGGGAATTTGTGAGTGATGTGATGGTTATGAGAGAATTTTATATTTTCTTTAAAGGTGTGAAATGTTACTTTACAGATTAACCCTTGCCTATTAAAAAAATTATTAATAAAATGAGTTGTTTTTTTAAAAAATAAAAAACTTTCACACATTTCGTAGATTTAAAAATTATAATTAAAAAAATATATGTTAAATGTAAATAATATAAAAACTAGAAAAAAATATGTATTCAACAAATTAAATAAAAATAGTACTTCAAGTAATAAAATTGAAAAATAAATCAAATCTTATATAAATAAAAAAGATATTATTTTTTAATATTAAAAACCCTCTAGAAATGAAAAATAAAAAATACTAACAAAAAAAAATATAATGTAATTAACAATAGAAAAAAATTTCATAAAAAATTATAATAAAATAAATTATAACTCATAAACATAATAACTACATACAGAAATATATTAATATAAACATAACAAAAAAAAAACAGAATTTCAAATAATTTCTTCAAATATTAAACATATACTATAAAATTAAAAAATAAATCACATCTTATATAAATAAAAAATTACTATTTTTTAATATTAAAAGACCTCACAATAAAACAATCTAAACATTAACAAAAATATAACTTAATTAACCTTAAAAAAGGATTCCATAAAAAATTATAATAAAAAATAAGGATAAAAACGTATTAGTAGTATAATCCGATATAGTTCAATAATTAATTATTATTATTTTGTTTTATTAAATATTTGTGTTAGTTAAA
>Ga0123342_1001269_pt1 | contig 42394 bp, 15 predicted proteins | sample Turbeawhitnodule_FD_89960 | JGI IMG/M metagenome (GOLD analysis project Ga0123342, IMG submission 89960) | Root nodule microbial communities of legume samples collected from Mexico - Turtle bean Mexico white nodule | ecosystem: Host-associated > Plants > Roots > Nodule | place: Mexico: Nepantla...
AAAAAATATATAAAAATATTTTTTTTTTTTTATATATATATATATATAAAAAAAAAAATATTTTGTGTATATATATATATATATATATATATATATATATATATATATATATATATATATATATATATATATATAAGGGAACAGACCAATAAACTGGTGGGGAGAAAGGCTGCTTTTAACTTTTCTTTGTAATGCTAAAAAAGGGATGTTTTTATAACAAAATATATGAAATATAAAATTATAATGTTAAAAAATTAAAAGCAAATTCTAATAAATATCCTAAAGGTATTGGTTAAAGAATTGAGAAAAAAATATTTTATTCAACTACAGATAAATACATTCCCCTATAATTACGTATTGTGCTCACATGTTTCTCAATAAATAAAAAAAATCTTGTATATTTTTTGAACCAATGTAGCAAGAACAGTGGTTAGTTTTGGAAACACATTGAATACTGTGTCTCCATTGCCCAAATGCTTCCCCTTAACTAAGCACTATTAACAAGATAAAAATGGAGCATAATAAGTTATCCAATCACACACGTGTATCTGAATGCTTATTAACATCCCAAGAATAAGAAGCCAAAGATGTCTTAAACCCTAAAGATAATTATTAATGTCTCTAAAAAAGGGTCCTCAGATGCGAAGTTGCATTCTGGGTGAAGAGTATTTACCATTTAAGTTTAATAACATAATTATAATATACTATAAATTAAATCTAAGATGAATACATTATACTCACTATAGAAACGAGGTCGCTTGAAAATAACACAATCCTATTTATCTTACGAACAACAGATAAACTACATCCCCCAGCAAATATTGTAGCCAGACCAGAGTATATCATCTGCAGTTATTCATAGACACTACTTTCGCTGATGTACGGACACCAAGATCTAGCTTTACTTCCAACTCAAATAGAATCCACTTATTTCTATGACAAATAATTTCTGAACACCACTTGTGAGAATAATATATAAAAAATATGCATTGGTGCCTTTAACTTTAGTAAGCTGGAATAGAATCACTAAGTGGTGATCGTTGCTATGAATCCAACATCCATTAACTCCACCATAACCTTCTTTATTTGAACTTTAGGTTATATCACCAAAGAGCCCTCCTTCTACAGCCTTGTCGACAAATTCAAAGAAAGGTTGAAAGCAAAAATAGAGGAAACGAACACAATCAACTAGGAATTTGCAGTGGATAGAGGGTTTCCTCTATCAATTAAGCTGAACTGCAAATAATCAATAAGGAGGGCTACTGATAAGGGATTTACAGAGTTCGCAGGAATCATGAGTACATATTTCCATGCCCCACCATTGTAATTAAAAAATGTAAACTGTATACAAAGAGTTCCCAGCCAACATGGGGAAAAGCTAGGATAAGACTAAGACTTTGGACACCAGTCATTGACTTTTAGTGATAGTGCGTTCCAGGTTGTCAGATGGTGTAAAGGCATGCAAATCTTCTTAATGCACCTAAATAGCAACTATGGCAGGAAAATTCAGCATAAATTTAGAATTAAAATAAAAATGATGGCAACGCTGCCTCCTATCGTACATTGAAACGGTCAGCACAATACATAAAAGCTTTTATCATCTTCAGGAATCGTCTCTATGCAACTGGAAAGACTTTCCATGTATCCCATTTTACATTGGCATATAGTCCAAACACTACATGGGTGGTTTGTATTCTCTCCTGCTCTCTATGGCAGCCTTCTTCCTTGTGTCAAAATCAACTTTGTCAAGATCAAAAGCAGTCCCAAGATACCCATACAAGACCCTCCTTTTCTCTCCTTTTTTCTCATCCACCTTAACAAGGTTTGCATTATTCTCATCATCCTTTCCTAATGTTTGTGACTGCACACGGGCCCAATCGTTGCGTCCATGGTTTTCCTTCTCAAAGTGCTCAGCAAGTCGAATGGCCTCCTTAAAGCCTGATTGGTCCCCAGCAAATTTAACCAGTGTTACGCCCAAATGACCATCTCTTCCATATAATGACTTTGATTTGCCACCCATAAATCCAAGCTCTGGAAAACCATGTATGAATATCAGATGGAAAAAATATAAAAGTTCACTGTATCATCAGATATGAGAGGATGATGGAAAAATAAACTTTAGAATTTGTTAGGTGCTTCCTAACAAGGAGCGTTTGCATAAATGCTGCCATCAAAGGCACTTAGACCAACTAATTTACATCATCACCGAGGAGATTTTATGCCCAACAAAATTAATGTTAGTCAAGGAAAACTAAGAGGGAGTGAAATCTGAGGGAAGTAGAAGAGAGAAAACAAAGGGCAGACCAGTGAGCAAACTATCTAAATCAAGAGACTAGAAATCATGGGCAAGCAAATGGACTGTTGGAGATAGATTTTCTGTATCATCTAAATTTCTACTCATCCATATAGATGGTTTATTTGATTAGGCCAAAACAGACTAATGTCAATATAATATAATATAACCAAAAACAGGTCTAAACTGAATTAGCTTAAAAGAACAAAATAACCAACTAAGTACTTGCAGTACAACTACAATCACGATTTACAAAGATTAGCTGAACTCACAAGTTAGAAGGTGATGAAAAAGAGAGTTTAAGAGAATAAGCTTATAGCTATTTAAAAGAACAAAGTACACAAGAACTTGCAGTAAGACTACAATCACGATTCACAGAGATTAGTTGAACTCACAAGCTAGTAGTTGATAAAAAAGAGAGTTAAGAGATACTAGTTACAATTACATGGAGCTAGAAAAGTGAGAGACGAGAAAAAATGGAACAATTCCACCTCAAAAGAAAAAGTATATGCAAGCAGAAAGAAGTAACACTTCACGTCAGTCACTGAGATTTGACAGATAGTAAAGCCAGGCCAGGCTGAAAATTCCATTTGAATGACATCAGGTAGAAAAAAACACTAGACGTGTACAGCATTATTCATATAAATTAAAAGCAGAATCCGGGTCAGGAAACCCATAGATAAAAAATAAACTCTTTTCACCTTGTTCAACATCAAGGCAGTTGCATTACCTTGACTAGTTAAAAATGCAGACAAGCTACAAATATAATTTGAATTTCGATCTCTATATATAACATCAATACTACAATATGTGCTAAAACAATGTAGTTTATGTGTGTGCATAATCGATCTGCTACATGTTGGCATGCATAAATGGACAGGTAAGAAAGATATGCACATGCACAACTTAATATTCTCCATCACAAAATAAACACTCTCGGTGCTTGATGCAAAAACAACATAGTTAAGCAGAAATTATACACAAGTGAAGAGTTGTCCTACAATAACAATCACCAAAACTTCTTTCTTGTTATCCAACCTACCATCATTAAAATATCAATATAGGCATGGGCATAAATGCACAGCTACATTCGTGCATACTTACATAAATAAATGGACATTCATATGTCCAGACACACAATTCAATTCAAAAACATTCCCTCAAGGCTAGGTATCAAATCAAATGAAGAACACACTTAAGCAACAACTAGATTAACATCGGAAAACTTGGGCACAACATGAAGAGCAACACATCCTACTAGAATAGCATAGTTAATAACAATCACGTCCTACTTTCCTTGTTGTACAATCAACTGTCATCGAGATATGAACACAATTGTGCATGCATAAATGCACAGGTAACAAATAAATATCCCCTAGCAGTTATGCAATCTAAGTAGAAAGATCTATTCATGAACAACTCTCATCTATCTACCAAGAAAACAACTTTAAAGCTAACCAAACGAACTTAAAATTAAACAGAAGAATCATCCAATAATTCAAATTATGAGAGAGGGGCCGTAAAGACATGTTTCCATTCAGGTCACATATACAGTCAACATAATGTGCTACACAATGGAGGCGTTTCGGATGGGTAAACATTTTAGGCTTCCAAAAAGTAAGCTTACTCAACTAACACCAAAATTAAGAAAACTTCTGCAGAAGAAATAAATTTAATTAAAAAAATTCATCAAATCCAAACTCTCTTTTATACTCTATTTTTTGGCTTATATGTCCTTGTACCAGTTATTGCTTAAACTTGTTTAAAGGAAAGGACTGTTTTAAAGGATCCCATATTTGTTTGTCAATGACAGTATCTTTGTGCCAAAACCCATTTTGAGCTACTCACCATTGCTTTCCAGTTCTCAGTTCAGTGTGCAATTATAAAAGATATCCAAAGAATGGGTGGAGTGGAAGGGAAGTTTTAGAGATCCAGAACATGTAACAAACCAAACTGATGATGAATTCGGACCAATGTTTAGTAGTTCCTTTTGTGGAAGAAGCCGGGTATAAAGGAGAGGAGTCATCATGAAGTTCAATGGAAAGGAGTACAATGGTCGTTATTGGAAATGAATCTATGAAATAACTTCTCTATATATTTCGACTAAAAAAGCACATATTATATCATCATGTGGAGGAATAACATAGCCACGCAAAGCTACGTGCTCAAACATAGACACAGATACACATGCTTGTCACTTAACATCAACACAATTTTCACCATGTGATTGTAGTTAGATGCCCCTATACACACACTTTGGCATGCATGAACTTTGCTTCTGCCACCTAACCAACTATGAGATGTGACTCCTGTTCGAGTATCAAACATCCCTCCAATGAACTCTAGTCACGCTCTAAATCAAGAGTGATCTGTATTGATTATTGAGAAGTTGAATCCTGAGGAAGATATACCTAGGAGTTACTAAAACAATTACACCCAGACAACCCAAAATCAATCCAAAAATGAATACAAAATAGCATTCAGTTTGACTCTAAGGAAATTTAATGAATATATAAATTTAACATAAACAATCTAACAAATCTAACCCATCTACTCAACTCAAGCATCAATGCATTATGACAAAAATTCTGAAAACTTAATTCAAGTAAATCAAGAAGGGTAAAATAAAAAACTTATCAACAATTTCATAATCTTGTCAAAGCTATAATGGAAATGCATCCATGGATTTAGAGTGAAACAAGTTCAGCCAATGAGAGCTAATAGCTGCACATAAAAAACTTTTTTTTTTTTACATACCAAAACAGAATATCAGAAAGTTACAGAGAAACTAACTATATTTTGTAGATCTAATGAAAACAAAAAACAGTGAATATAAGTTAACAGCTTCTACTACTTATGTCAAACTGATAGGGGAGCAGTAAACACTACTGAAATTAAAAAGACAAAAATAAAAAAGAAATAACCAATATATTAGACAGGACTCATTACTATGCAAAATTAAAAAAAAATGCAAAAGAGCAACCTTGACAGAAGAATCAACTCCAAAAACTCTTTGATATTAGTGGAAAGTCAAATATAGTAAAATAAAATCAAAATTTGTATTTTAAATTATGGACGAGCCGGGTCTCTAATGTCCAAGTTTCTAGTTTGATGTTGATGGCAAATCCTATAAGATCAAAATGGCTTCTCATCTCCTTATCTTTGAAGAGATAATGCCAAAAGAAATTCCATTAGACATCAGCCTAAAGCAGAGTTTGGCTAAAAGAAATATTGGGAAAGGTAACTAACTATTGAAACTGCTCTAAAGGGTCCACTCAGTATGCATGCAAGAAAGATTTTCCTGAGCTCATTGCCACCGTTAACAGAGACATCATAATAGAAGACGATAAAGAATGGAGGTTCACATTATACCTCTAATTTTATTATCCATTGTTTTGTTTCCCAAACCCTCCATACGGCCATCTCTATTTTTTCCGGTATTTGTGTTATGAATGATCACCAAAGGTGGCCACATGATCAAATCATCCTGATTTGCAGCTGCTTCATCAGAGGATAAAAACTGATACGCCTTTGAGTTATCTGGAGGCTTTGAGTAGTTCCAACCCATTAAGACACACAGAGCTTTGTGCAATCCCAAATGATCAACTTGTGAATCAGCATTATCTGAGTTGTAAGTGTGCATAATGAGAGAATGCATATCTGGAAAATCTTTAGCAGACCTGAAAGTTGGAATATCAAGGGCATTGAAGAATATATTTTAGGGTTTCATCCTGTAAGTACACAGAAAAGGTAAAGTAAAAGTACATATTAATTTCCTTTCATTTAGATTTAAATCCTAGGATGTTCTTTCTGAAGTCACACAGAGAACCAACATCCTAAAGTACATCAAAGCACCAAGGTCCTACTTAAGAAGATCCAAGAGTGGAGAAGCACCACTCGTGAAAGTTCTAATCAACACTACAAATTGAGCTTGGTACCAAACAGTCGCAGATACCAAGATTTTCAAAGACAAATTGACAACATAGAAAAATTATTCCTTTCTGTGCAATATAAAGGTACATTGCTCTCTCTAAAGAGATACAGAAGGGTAACTCTATTTGGTAAAGAAAATTATCACCAAAGTTTCTGTTCTAAAAAGAGTTCAATTATTTGTGAAGATGTAAAAGTTCAAGTCACCAACGATGCCAAAGACTGAACTTCAGAAGCAATGAACTAAAGAAAATTGACTGGGCATAACCTAGGACTTGTAACAAGGCTAAATTCCAGTACAAAAAGAACAGGTAAGCGAGAAAACTCAGAAGAAAATGTCATCCCCTTAAGGAAGCAGGAGATAAAGTGTATAAGGAATATATGCATGGTTCTAAGGTTCCACAAAAGACAAGAGATGGATGAAGCCCACTTATGTATTTAAGATGATAAGAACAACCTACATCAAGAGCATCTCTATGACCCTCAGAAAATGCCCATATCATCATAAATTTCTTTTGAACAATCAAGCAGCAAAATTGCCCCAGTTGTAATTAATGAATAAATAACATAACAATACTCTAACAATCATTGCACCACATGTTCAAAATATTAAAAAACTTAATATATACAGAACAGAGAAGGCTATGTTGCCTTCATATATTAGAATAATTAAGAGTTTGATGGCACTGTATTACATTTTATAAATCAAGCAACATTAGAGAAAAGGGAGAAAAAAAGGCAAACCGACACACTTTTCCCATCATGTGAAATCTAAGGAGGGTATATACATAAACCCCTTGGATCAGAGAGGCTGTTTTCACAATATGATACCGTGGCCTCTAAACCGTAGGTTATATATTGTTGCTCCAAGGCCCAACATCTAAACCAAGTAACACTATTTAAAAAAAAAACAAAAACACAACCATTTCCATATTAAAAGGCAGAGAGAACTGTAAACTTTTTACAAATATAAAGCTAAATGAAGCAGAAGTTCTACAAATTCCAGATTGGAAAACATAAGAGCTCTAGCCATGTTATATGGCAACCAAAATTGCTCCAAAGACAAGCCACTAGCCCACAACAAAGATAATCATAAACGCATATGAATTACGAGATAAGCAACATCACAAGTATATCTGATCTAAGAATTTAGTTTCTCAATCCATCAGATCCTAAGGAATCATCAAATCACTCCATAGTTACAACACGTCAAAAAATACCATTTCCCACTATTTCTAACGAACTATAACAGCCACAACAGAAATGCACAAGTTCAAGGGCTAATGGAAATGACTGCATACAGACAACAGAAAACAACATATATACAAGTACACAGAATTCAAGGGCTGACTACATCAGTACTCATTATTTTCCAATTATACCTCTTAACCAAAGATCCTTCTACAAGATTTCCTGACCAGAACCAGACTAAATGAAATCACATTACAAAACTAGTTTCCAGAAGTGTCAATTATAAAATTCATAGCTGACCATCAAACCAGTTGAGATTTTTATGGACTAGAAGACTCGTAACTCTTCATACTCATAAGCATGACATCAATGTATTCTTATTTGAACTGAAGCCGTGCCCAGGTAGCACGACTTCAATTAAAAAAATCATTAACCTTAATTAAATTTGTTCTAAGGTGGCACAATTTTCGCTCCAATACCAAAGTCGTGTCAAGGTGGCACGACTTCACCTTTGCATAACCAAGGTCATGTTATGCATACATGATTTCTTCACAATGAAGTTGTGTCATGCAGGCACAACTAACCCATATATATATATATATATATATTTATGTATATGTATATATTTATGTATGTATAAGGTGGACTTGTCCTGTGATGGGGAGAGCCAAGGACTTCAACAACCCAAGTTGACTATGGCAACCCATCTCCAACAGGCTCGCTTTTTGGAGGCCATTGGTGGGGCAGGCTGGTCTATTTTGCCACCCATAAGTTTGAGAAGACAAAAATCAAGGATTAATATAATGAATTGGGTGCCACACATGAGTATTCTTATTTATAATGAAGATGAAAAACAATAATAAGGAACAAAATCATTCTCTAATAATGGAAATACTTGGTAAGATATTTCCCTATCAAATTATATCATATCTCCCTATTCAACATAATCAAATCATATATCTAACACTCCCCATCATGCTAAAGCATATGTATCACACGAGACAAGTCTGTTACAAATGTCATCAACACAAGACCTCTTGAGACACTTAGTGAACATGCAAGTCAGTTGGTTGTCAAAAGTACATAATGACACTAATTAGATATTTCCCAAACATGACTTTTGTTTTCTCAAAGTGACAATCAATCTTCAACATGCTTCGTCCTTTCAAATCATATCTTTAACACTCCTTTCAAGTTGGAGCATGTGTAGAGTATCACATGAGTCAAACTTGTTAAGATTTGACAGGTCACAGTAGCTCACAAAGAGAAAAAATTGATAGATGAGACAAGGGTTGCCAAAAAGAAAAAATGCTAAAAGGACACCATATCAACCATAAAGTAAAATTGATCAGAGGACATAGCAGTTGGCAGACACCAAAAAAGCTCAAAGGAAAGGACTCAGTGGTAGCTAGAAAGCAAAAATGCTCAAAGGATGTAGCCGTTGCCGGAAAGCCAAAGATGATCAGGGGACATGCCAACTGTCGGAAAGCAAAAGTGCTTAGAGAACACAGTAGTCGTTGGAATGCTCAGATGCACAATGACTATTGGAGATCAAAAAATGGTCATCACAGAACTAAGTGCTGCTAGTGGTGGAGCTCATTTGCTGAATAGAGCTCATAGAAAAAAACATTGGTGAGAGCCATAACACCATCAGTGAACAGTAACATCGGCAGTGAACATTGACACAATAGTGAACAATGATGTTAGTGATGAACAATGGAACTATTGTGGACAATAAAAGTTAACAAAAAAACCGAAAACATACACAGTTTAAACAAAAATTGCACTTATGAGCAATGGATCCATAGAGAAAGCACGCACAAGGGTTTCCTTCTTACCAGGCTCTTAAGAGAACTAGTGACAAAACAGGTCATAGCAATGGTACGCTATGGTACCGAGTTGAGAACATAGAAACCAAGAAGGAATATAATGAGTTTTGTGTGTTGTGTACACACATGATTATTCTTACTTATAATGAAGATACAAATGATAAAGAACAAAAACAATATCTAATAGTGGGGGGTAAGATAATCCCTATTAAATCATATAATATCTCATAATTTAATGTAATCAAATCATATCTCTAATATAAATAAATCATATCTCTTAACATAATTTATAGGCTACAATAGGAAGAAACAACAAGATCCAAATAATTCCTTTGGTTCCATGTTGCTAAATGGTGTATCCCTGGCAAAATGGCATGGTGGAATTTGTGTCACCATCATAGCCAATATGTGAAAGGAGACCCACTATTGAAGCACCATAGGTCAAAATGACATATTTATATGACGAAGATTTGGCCTTTCAACATTGATAACATTGCTCCTTGTATACGTAAGCTCAAGAGGTAGTCAAAAAATGTTGAATGTTGAGAAAACAGAGAGAATTTGGAAAGTGTCTGTATATTGAAAATCAGAAAATGAATGAACCAGATATTAAGCTTGCAGCAGATATTTACCGCACAAGAAATATAAAGCCTATCTAAAGTCTAATCTGACAGTTACAACTGCCACTAAGGAAGTTGTAAAAGATTTATTACAATCAACTAAACATCTTAGAAGAAATAATAATTGTCACATTAATTCCAGCAAGACTGAGAAATGATATTCTCTCACAAGGGAGGCACAAGAGGGTTGGCGAAGAGTTGAACCACTTTGGTTTAGGAAAGGCTCACCTTTAGTGCCTCCGAATGTTAAAAAAATAACTAGTTGTCAGTCTCCAAGACATTAAGAATAAGAAGCTCAGTTATCTAAATTGAGCAGCGTTTCATAATGTTGACTATGATAGTTATGATCAACTGCAGAAAGAGGGATCATTGAAGACTTTGAGAAAGAATGGTGTTCATGTAGCTTATATCCAGACTATTACAAGATATGTATGGTAGTAGAACTACTAGTGCAAAATTCTAAAGATACAGATTACATCAAGACCCAGCCTTAAGTTCTAGTTACTTTAATCTAGTTTGGTGTTATAAATATCAGAAAATATCTACGACCCCAACAATCTTTTATGAAAATACATCTGAAGCCATAAGAGGCTATAACAAAAGCATATGATATTGCATGTGGGACTTTAAAGGAACAAACAACAACAGAAAAAGGTGGTGGTAGTAGTAGAACCGATATGCTACAGGAAGAGGAAACAACAGTAGGATCAGGAACCTAATATTTTCCAAAACCTAAGCTCCAGACAAATCCAAGAGGTAAGTGTTGTCAACTGAAAAAAAGTAATGAACTTCCACTACTCAACTGAACTGTACAAATATACAAGACAGGAAAGATCTATCTTCCAAAAAAAAAAAACATAATTTCTTACTAATTTAGAGTTATCACAAAAATTCCAAAATCCTAGCAGTTCTTTTGTCTGCCTGTATCTACTAAGCTAAAAAGGTAGTAAAAGGAGCGCCTCAGGAGCAAAAAAGCATCTTTTGTTCTGGCAAGTCATACATTTAGTGCCTCCAAAATTTTCAACATAACTGGTTGTCAATCTCCTGTATCTTAGCAGCAAGAAGCTGAGTTACCTAAATTTTCCTACTTACGATTGTCATGGTAAGGTTGTAAAGTTAACCTGTACGGAAAGAACAACGTAAAATAATCATACTATACAATCCCCTCCTCCTTCTTGTTCATCTAACTTTTTTATGCCTATTGCCTGAAGCTACCGAAGCCCATATCACCCTCAAGGCCATGAACTAATACCTTGCTTTTAACAATATAAATAAATACACCAGCTAGACAAACTTCGAAGAAACAATGGCAATGATGTGAATTGCATCAAACCTGCCAGTGCCACAAGCAAGACAGTGAAGGCGTCCCTGCTTCCCATCCTCCAAGTAACTCCTCTTCTGCGAGACATTATCGTTGATGAGCTTCGCGAAGTTAACAAAGGCTCTCTTCAACGCGTCCTGATCCACCTGCGAGTGCCTACTGAAATTCGCCCCGTCGTGCCTCGAGTGTTTGGAGGGCCTCATCTCAGGGGGGTCCACCAACTCACGCTTGAGGGGGGTACCGCCGCTGGGGCCCGCAGAGAACTCGCCGCCGGAAATCCTAGAGAGGCCATTAGCGTTACGGAGGAGCTGCTCCCTCTGCCTGGCGAGGTCATCCCGGGAGCCGTCGTCGTCGCCGTACTTGCGCTTGGAGGCGCCAGGAGGGAAGTCGGGGAGGCGGAAGCGGCCGGGGCTGAGGGGCGGAGGGAAGCGGTGAAGGAAGTCAAGAGGGCGGGGCGCAAAGTCCTGGTAATCGGGGGGAAGGGCGAAGTACGAGCGGACGCTGCCATCGGCGAGGACGATGGTACGGCGTTCAAGCATGTGGAAGCCGTAGGCGGGAGGAGGGGGTGGGCCGAGAGGGGAGGGGTCTGGGAAGGGGAAGGGAAGGAGGGAAGGGTGATCGGATGGGTGTTTGGGGCTAGGGTTAGGGTTAGAATTGGGTTTGGGTTTGGGCTTGGGTTTGGGGGATGGGGCGGCGGAGGTTTTGGGATCGGGTGGGGATTTGACGGAGGAGGAGTTGGGTTCCCAGCGGGATTTACGGTGGGAGGCGGAGGCGGAGGCGGCGGAGGAGGGCGGAGGTTTGTTATGGAGAGAGGATTTGGGATGGTTGCCGCCGGCCATCCTGCAAGGAGGAGGTTGCAAGGGATCTTAGCCGAACCGGCTTAATTTCACCGCTTTCTGTGCTTCTATACTCCTTCCCTTTCTCAACTTTACCACCTCAGATCCACCACTTTAGTTTTAAAACAACGAACAGATTAAAAAACGATAAACAAATAAATAAACATTCTCCTGCCAAGAACCGCAACTTTACTTTTCTTTTAGAGCTCCAGCCTCTGATTCACCATTATCAACAAAATTTCTTCAAAAAAACTTCAAAATTTATTTGCTGTTTGTTAACAGGAGAAAATTTATTTTTAGATATAAATTTATTGTATCTAAAAATACATTATGAATATATTTACATATGTATTATATCTATTTATTGTTTTATGAAATGTCATTTAAAAATAATAAATTTAAATTATATTAATAATTCTTTTTTAATATTTTAGATTTAATATTAAAATGGTTATTATTTACATGGAACAAATATACATACGTATATAAGTTTTGTAATTTTTAATTAAATAACTAAATTTTGCTTGTTGCGTATATAATAATAAATAGAAAATATTTAACATAAGTGATGATTATTTTAATTAAAAAATAATTTAATCTTTAAACATTTAAATTGAATTATGTATAACACATTAAGCGAATTTTCAATGTAACAAACTATTACTTTGTTAACTTGAGATGTTATACACACAAAAATAGGTGATAATTTAACTTTTAATTTTCTTCATTTCATAAGACAGATATTATAGATGTAAGTGATATATTCGGAGTTAGTAGTATAACAGAAGCATTAGGGTAAAACAAAATTTATCTTAGGAACATAAAAAACACAAATAACATATATAACTTTATTTTTTTCAAAATTTTAGACAGTGTATTACCTTTTACATAAATATTACGTTAATGCTAATGAATTGTTTCTGATGGTATTCTTCTATAAAAATATTACGTATCTAATTAATAAATATTTTTTTATCTAAAAGCATGAAATAACAAATATATTTTTTGTTAGAAAATTGGACTATGCTATCAATATATTGTTCTAATTACACAATCCACGTTAACATCTAAATTAATTGGAAAGAGTTACACTCTATTATACCAATAAGGGGGGAACTCAAGAACCAATTACATTAATATTTAGAAAAACTAAAATCAAAATTAACTTTTTGTAAGGAATAAAAATATATTTTACCAAAAAATATGAAATAAAAAAAGAATGGAAGAAACCATTTTTTATGGGCAGTGATACTTAATAAAAATACATTCTCTTCACAACCCAGAAAATTATTATTTTAATTATATTTATTTAATTTTTTAATTTAAAATATTATTATAATTGGTTGTCAAAAATTTATGTTTTTTTTCTTTTCTATTGTAAAAGAAATTTTTTCCCTTTTTTATTCATGGTTAAATGAGCTCTTGGATGAATAAAAAAAAAGTAAAGAAGCAGGTAAAATCTGTATGAAATATAAAGAATTGTGGAATGGGGGTTTTAGCCTTATCTCTTTGGATAAGGCTGTGTGGTTGCTCGCAAAGCACTGGTAAGAAAACCAAAGCATTTTCATTTCGTTCTTCCAAACGCTATTATGTTCTCTGTGTTGTGTTCAGTTATTTCTACAAAAGTTTTACTCCCAGAATCCAGTCGTTAAGTTCTCAATGCGCTTTAAACTTTTGGAATTTTATTGTGAGTGATGCTACCGAGATTTTGAACCATTCATTGTTGTACTCGGATGTTGCTTGCTAGTTGGTAATGTATGCTTCTTGAATTTATACAGAGAATTGCAGTTTTTATTTTATTTTATTTGTAATCCGATTTTTTTGCCCAATGGCGGCGCCGGGTGGGTGGTAGCCGGAGCTGGGATGGGGGGGAGGAGGAGGGCAATTGGTTAGGTGTCAGTGTGTGTTTGAATAATCATGTGTACAAGTGTCAGTTCAATTGTAGAAGAAGCTATCCATGCTAGAAACAAATTCATGATTGAATGGTGCTCTTAACTTAAAGAGTATTTAGTGGATTAACTTGGTGGAATGATACCCTAAGTTAAGAGTCTTAACTAGCATGATTGTGAGATACTGCTACCTTGTTTGTTTAGTGGATGTAGCTCTGCATTGAGGAAATTTACAAAAGGAGGATGGCAATTATCCTTGCAGCAAATATGTGTTCGATCACAAATTCCAAGACGGTTGAAGGGATAAGAAGATTTGATATTGAAGGTATGTCCTAAAATTTCAAAATGCCTTTTGTAGGGCATGTTGGTGACACCTTATGTGGTTTTTTACGTTTGGATGAAAGCTACTAGTTGTAGCTTTTGCACCATCTAACCAGTTTGACGTGATCTGTTCCCGGTGAACATGTTTCCAATCATAGCATAGTATTTTGCATGTTTGCTGTTTCTGTATTATTATTCTTCCTCGAGGTTACTATTTCATTATTTGTCATGCTAAAGGGATTACATAATTATTTTGAATTGTTATTTTCTGATTGATTATATAGAAAGAATGACTTATTCTGATGAAGAAGGAAAAAAAGTAGACTCAATAACAAGATTATACATAATTTGTGAGGACAACATGATATACTGAGTACAGTAGGTCCTACGTTTATTGACAACTTCTGCAATATAACAGATAAACTGCAATCCAGGTCTAATATTGCATTGCCTCATCTGGAAGCTTCATCAAGTCGCAGGCATCTTCTAGCCAGTGTTGGCCCTTCACTGGTTACCTTGACTTGTGGTTTATCACCATCAGTGGTATGGGCTGAAGAGAATTCTGGTGATAAAGAGGACGAAGATAAAGGGGTTATTGGGGCCATCAAGTCATTATTTGATCCTAATGAGAAAACAAAGTCTGGAAAGGTGTTGCCAAAGGCTTACTTAAAGTCAGCAAGAGAAGTAGTGAAAACACTGCGTGAATCTTTAAATGAAACCACTGATGATATTGCCAAATTTAGAAGGAATGCAGATTCAGCTAAGGAGTCAATTCGGGAATATTTGGGCAGTTGGCGGGGAAGTCAGACTGTTGTGCAAGAAGTATGGATTTCTACTTGAAACTCTTTAAGCATTGAAAATTCAATGCCTTGACTAATATGTGGAAATTTTGTTGCAGATTACCCTTTTAAAGATGTATATATATGATCATGTTTTGGATGCCTTGCAGGAATCATATGTTATTTTGGAGAAAGTAATAAGATCTTTGGCAAACTTTTACTCGAAGGCAGGGCCATCAGCTCCACTGTCGCAGGAAGTTAAGTCTGAAATATTAGATTACCTAAATACAGCTGAAGATTTTTTGTAGAACATCTTCCAGAGTGTTATAGAAATAACACCATTTATAACTCCCTGGATGCTACATGGCATGTGATTAAGCAAAATTATTCCTCAATCAAATTAATTTAGTTCCAAAAGATTGATCCAACTTTTCTTTTTTTCATCTGAATTTTGATTGCTAGTTTTGGTTGATGATTATTCTCCCGTCTCTCTAACGTAACCAAACTGAGAAGACTGCTAAAATTGAGTCACTTGATGCGTTATATCGCATTCTTTATCTCTAAAGTCCATATATTGAAAGCGAAAGATATCTTTTTATTTCCATATTTTACCAGTTAATATGATATGCATTAAGAAAAATTAAATTGCGATCGAATAATAAATATTATTTTAGAAACTAGTTAAATTATTTTATACCAACAGCAAAATAAACTCCTCTTTATTTACAATTCTGGGGAGTATGTTCAATCATATGCCTCCGCCGCAGCATACATTACTTTTTAGCAGTAAATTTTTTATTTTCCTCTAGTACATATTTTCGAGCAATTTTATGTTGTTTTTAACTTCTTATGTTCATTTTTCAAATTGAGGGGAATTGCTATATTTGGCAAAGTTAACGGAATATTAAACTGTTAAGCTATTTGAATTTAAAACATTTAATAAAACTAACCGATAATTTCTTGAAAATTGATAATATACATTTTTACATTGTTGAAATTGTTAATTCTTTAAATAGCTAATACTATTAAAAATAACATAATATTTTTAAAACTTATCCTCATTTTATATATTCTTATTAAATAAAATTAGATGTTTAGATTATAATTTGATACAATATAAAAAAACAAAATTCGACGAGAGAAAAGTGAAGAAAACGTGGAGCTGCCCAACGTAAGGGTTAAAGAAATTTTCATAAAATGGTGATCATTAAAAGATAATCTAAAAGCTTTTATAGCTTCAAGAGTTAGAAAAGGCAGTATTTAAACAAAGTTAAAAACTAATAAAATAAATTCTTTCGCTAAAGTGCTTTATTTTACTCAATAATTGTTTTAAGAAAAATTAAAACTAATTTGACTACTCTTTGAAGAGGAGACTATAAACAAGTTTCCAGACCACTAAAGTTTTTTCCCCATTATTCATTTTTAAATGTACACCAGAGAAATGATTTTATTTCTAAAATAAATATGCGTACAACAAGCATTTATCATCACACCCAATTCTGATATACCAAAAATATATGAAGGTCCACCAGCAGATATTAGCTACGAGACAGAACCCCTTTCGAGCTGCGCAGAGAAATCGATGAATAGCATTAGATTTTCACATGACAAGACAACCACATTCATGGAAATTCACATAGTTTTCATAGACACATTGCAAACGAAATCCAAAGCATGAAAACAAACAAAAATGATTATTATATCATTTGAAGACAAATCATTAAGTTGGTTTCACCCTATGCAGCAGAGATATCATCTTTGTTATAAACAAAAAGAGGAGAAATATAAATGGTTTTCAAGTAATACTAGAAGCAAATAATATAGCGAATGAAATCTAGCTATCGTCATCTTAGCACAAAATCAAAGACACCATACCTTGGTACAGTTCCAAGGCGACGTGGATCATACTCTGTTGCTTGTCGAAGAGCCCTAGCAAAAGCTTTAAAGGTTGCCTCAATAATATGATGGGAATTTTTTCCAGCAAGCTGCGCTCAGAATATATATATATTCTGTTACAATGTTTTCAGAATAAAAAACATCAACTAGAAAAGAAGCATAAGCACCAAGGTGGATTATGTAGTCAATCTGTCAATGCACGAAGAATATAGAAACAATATCTCATTTGTCTAGCCTATGTGTGATGGATTTGTGCCTTCCATCAATGTGGCTATGAGATATATCAAAGATCCTAGCTCAAACATCTATAACATCCAGTATGCTTAATTCATAAAGATATGCACAAATATATTTACAAATTGAATGACTATAACTGATGATGACCAAAGTTCTATGTATTAATACCTGCCGAATGTGAAGTGTCATGCCAGACGTGTTCACCAATGATTGGAAGAAATGTTCCACCAACTATAAACGAGGATATCCAGTTGGATTCATTAGTATATAATAATAATAAAGGTAAAGACAAAAGGAATAAGAAGCACTGGAAACATCAGAAGCTTGATAAGCAGAATTCTAAACTTAACTAAGCAATTGAACAGGTATACTACCTGAGTATCGTAAGTCCCAACCCTCTGAGTGGGTATGTCCAAATTATAACCTAGATATGGCCGGCCAGACAAATCCTGGAAAAGTGTGCAAGGAATTCATGATGGAAGAATAAGAAAGAAAACAAGAGAAATTTTGTTGCATGACGAAAAGATGAACAGAAAGTGAAAGACCTCTCATCCAAGGGTTTCCCCTCACAACTATGCAGCTGTTCTATTTACCCAATGCTAAAAAGTTAGATGTTAATTCCCTCCACTACTACTCCTATTTAAGCAAAACTTCTGTCCTTTCAACCATCTAACTAACAACTGATGTGGTGCTCTAATGTAGTTATGCAAATAAATTTATAGTCAAAAAGTAAGCTTGTAATAGTGATCACATTGGACAGAAGAACTTCCTCATTTCAATTCAGAAGCATTGTGTATAAGTACTACTAGAGCTGATTATGATCGAGTCTCACAACAAGCTCATATATGTGGAGCCTCTTTGCCCGAAGCAACTAAGCTTTAAGAGTAATTTGATTTTATTTATGCACATAACAAATATGACATCGTAAAATTATTAAGGTTGCACATAGAAGAAGTCCTAACACATTTTGAAGTGTGTTTATCCATTTACTGTGTTTATAAGCAATGACAAATCACACTTTCCCACAACACATGTTAAAATTTACCAATAAATTACTATTTCTACAGGTAGTATGCAAATTACCAGCGAAACATGTATTAATGCCTCATCAAGTGGAGCAGAGAAGTCACCAAACCGGTTAATACCCTTCCTATCACCAAGAGCTTGTAGCAAAGCCTGAAGATGTAGTAACAGAAACCTCTTAGTTTTAACATGATAGATAAATGAAAAATTATTAAAAAAAAAGACCAGTGTAATTACAAATCCCTGTTGCTATAAGATTAGAATTAGCATTATAATTGTTAAAATGATCAACAATTAGATGCCATTGAGCATAGAAAGCAAAAGGTAAAATATAAGTATATAAAGATACAAATTGCGCACCAATCTTCAATGCAAGATAATGAAGCATGTTTTAGTTTGAATTGAAATAACAAATATAATATAGAAAACCAAAAAAGGAAAGAAAGAATAAGCATATTTAATGGTTTGCATACTGTTCCAATGGCAAGGGCGACGTCTTCATTTGTGTGATGATCATCAATATGTATGTCACCTGTAGCCTTTACGTGTACATCAAACAGCCCATGTGAAGCAAGTTGCTGAAAAAGCACAGCAAAGTTTAGTTTCCAAAATTATCTCCATTGAATGTTTTACATCCTCAGTAGCCTTTAGAGTTCCGTTTTCTAAGTTGATGTTTTGATTGATTTTTTTGGCTCCCATAACATTTATTTTCTGCATCATACATGTATATGAACAATGATTGAAATCTCAAATAACATTTTGAGGCAGATAACAACAACGGGATTTAAAAAGTAAATAAAGCAAAAAAAACAAACAAACAGAAACATAAAGCATCCTTAACAATAATGCACTAAAATTGAGTTGAAATTACTGACATCGAGCATATGATCGAGGAAGGGAATTCCACTACTACTATCAGCAACCCCGGAACCATCCAAGTTTATTTTGACTGATACATTGGTCTCCTTAGTGACCCTTTTAACCTCTCCGATTCTAGCACCTAAAAATGATGAAAAAAAAATAGAGCATTAAAACGCATTGGAAAAACCAAAATCTCAAAAAGTGAAGATTAGAAATAGAGGGTTGCATTGACCTGAGTCAATAGGCAAAGTCGTCGTCGCTGAATCATTGCCTCCCACCACGGCAGCGGAAAAGACGTTTCTGGTAAGATCCATTGGAGTGAGTTTGCGTGGATTGAGCGAAAGGATTGAAGCTTGGAAAGGTGAAGGCGTGGGGTTGGGTATTGCGTTGAAAACCCTAACCCCAGAATTGAGAAATGGCGAAGAAGGAGATGCTGGAAAAGAGCGAGCAGCAGATAGTTCCATTGAGAGTGTAGCAACAACGGCAGCACCGCGCCGATCTTCTCCGAGGGTGATTTTGGTCCACAAAAAAACTTGGGGAAGATTTTGGCAAAAAGAATGTCAGGCCCATATAAATTGCAAGATTATTTTGAGCCCAAATAGCAGGGCTTGCTAGGTCCATTTTGAAACCTAAGATGGGAGAATCTCTTCCTGCACCTCCATACATTTCTTTTGCATTCCATAAACATAAAAATTAATATTGAAAGTGTCTTTTTAAGATTTTACAATCTGGAAGTTAAAAATGTTTTTAAAATCGTGGAATATAGAAAATTTTCTGCATAATCCATAAGTTTTTTTTTTTTCGGATTACACAATTTGAAAGTTATTTTTAATTTTTAGATTCTATAATCTAGAATATATTTGTTTATCTTGAAATAAGTTTGTTAAAAGATTATAAAATTTGCATTCTATAATGTACAGTACAAAATTGTGTTTCGATACATTCTGAAATATATTTTGTATTTTCAATTGTGTAATTCAAAATATAGATTTTCCGAGGATAATGAAGGACTAGTATCCATTGTGTAACCCATACACCATTGCTGCACTAAAGCTTTTTCTTCCTACACCCCATAATTTTAAAAATAACCATTTACATACTGTAAAGGTGACTTTCATATTACCTATTCTGGATATCTTCTAGAATTTTTGGAACATGATTTCAATAATAGATTTTATGTAATAAGATTTTCAAGCTTTCAAAAACACGTTAAATATATTCTAGAACGAGATTTTTAAAATTTCTATAAGATATTTGATGATACCTTATGAAATGAGTTTCTCATAATGAATTTTATGGAAAAAGCTTTTAGAACACATGAAATATGTTTTAGAACGAGCTTTTTAAAATAAATTTTGGAACAACTTTCTTTTTCTTCTTTCCTAAAAGGGTATTTTTAAAAAAAATTCTCTTAATATAAAGTGCAGTTAGTAATTATACAGGTTGAAAAAGCAAAAGTTCACACTAATTTTTAAGGAGTACAATATCTTTGCACTATATGAAGGTTGTTTCTTCCTGCACCTCCATACATTATTTTCTCACCTTCATAAATTTTCATAATTTCAAAAATACTCCTTTGTAATATTCCAGATTACATAATCCATAAGTTTTTTTTCAAATTCATAATTAGCTTTCAAATTACATAATCCATAAGCCATAAATTTTCATAATTTCAAAAACTCCTTTGTAATATTCTAGATTACATAATCCGGAAGTCTTTTTTCAAATTCGAAATTAGCTTTCGAATTACATAATCCATAAGCCATAAATTTTCATAATTTCAAAAATATTCCTTTGTAATATTCCATATTACATAATGCAGAAGTCTTTTTTCAAATTCGTAATTAACTTTCGAATTATATAATCTATAAGCCTTTTTTAAGATGCATGATTAGTTTTTAGATTATGTGATCCATAAGTCTTTATTAGCTTCCGGATTACATAATCCAAAAGTCTTTTTTCAAATGCGTGTCCAGATTACATAATCCAAAAACTACTTTATGGAAGTGGCACAAGAAGGTATTTTCATATTGTGTATGGTGGTGAGAGAAGAACATATGAAGATGCACGAATAAACATTCTTATACGAATATAATTAGGGAAATTTTTTTATGCACTATATTTGCATCCAATTTGTCATTAAAATGACAAAAATGTCCCTACAAAATCATATAAATGACCGACCTTAAATGAAATAAGGGCAAATATTTCCATAACCCTTTTTCCAAAATATATTTCCAAATTTGAATTTTTAGAACGCTTTTTTTTTTTAATTTTGAAAATTCTTTTCGAGATGCATTTTCAAATTATGTTCCAGATTTTCTTTTTCAAAATTTATTTTTTGTATTCGGATTTCTTTTTTGGAACAAGATTTTGATTTTTGAATTGTATTTTTTAAATTTCAGATTTTCAAATCTAGAATAGAAAATAATTTTAAAAAAGGTAGAATGCATATTAAAATCGATATGATGGACGAAGAATTTCATACAATTACACTTCTTTTCAAGGCCAATACTTAAATGATTATGATTAAATTGCTCGCCAGCGACCACAACTGGTAAATGGATGCTAGAGTAACTCTAGACCAGGATTGTTTAATTCAACAAACTTGATGACTAAAATGTACAATACAATTTTAGGAGACACAAGAAATCGTAAAATTATTGTGACCAGAAGTATATTTAAACTTTGATTCTTTCTTTTTTCTAATTTAGATATCAAACGAAACCATTTTTAATATTCCATCGTAAAATCTTTATATAATGGGCTAACCTTTATGTCACTAAATTTGACAGATAAAGCATAGCTCTGAGTTTTTCCAAAGGAAACGTGAAATAGTAGTTTGCATGAGAGGAAAATAAAGGCTCTCATTTGCTTTTTTTTTCTAACGGAGAAAACACAATAACATGTTTTTACAGGTTACCTGTATCTTTGGCTGCTCAAATTTTCAATGGGAAATTACATTTCTCAATTTTTGTTCCAATTCTCTCGATTCAGTCTCTTGCTTATTCGTGAAGTTGTTCAGACTTCAGATTCAAGAAAATGGCCATCTTCGTTGAGATCACAGTGTAATTAGATTGAAGAGCTAAGAAAGTTTGTATACCAACTAAATAAAGAGGGGGTAAGAAGGTCAACTGCTGCCCGTTTCATCCCAGCATTGAAACAACTTAGTGTGGTATCTTCAACCTGCATATATGTTACTTATTGGGTACCCTTCCATAATTGCCTTTTCCATAATCTTTTCCGAGTTAAAATAGAAAAAAGGGCATAAATAACCGTTCTCTGCAATGTTGTGGGAATAAAGTTTAAAAACAAGAAAGGTAAGTAAACCTTGATTTTGAATCTATGTTTTCTTAAGTAATAAATACATAGTAGAAGATTTAGTAAATTAGGCTGAAAAACCACGAAAGAGGTTAAATTCCTAAATCGTGATGATCATTATCTCCGTAAGAATAAGATTTATACGTACGTGATGCAAATGCATCACTTATTCGTACGTGATGCATTGCTCAAATTTCCAAAAAAATACAATAGGAACTTCTCCAGTAATCTAAGGATATCAACAAATAACTGAGTAAAATCGAGGACATGAGAGAATAAGAGTAAAGAAAAGAGCAATAAATATATTATATTTTGGAGAGTAATAGGAGAGAAGCTTGAACTTTCAGTGTCATTAGAGCATATCATGCCTCTTATTTATAGGTAAAAGGGAAAGCTCAAAGAAAAACAATTAGTCATTCCGCGGGATTCGTAAAGATCGCCGGAAACGGAGGAGACTCTCTCTGCAGATTACCAATCCCGGTGGCACCAGATATGGAAGCTTCTGAGGTAAGCGGGATACAAAGCGGCGTCATCCTTAAAACAGCTTTTGACTCGCGGAGAAGAAGGAATGAACCGTCCGAGATTTCTGCAACTTCAGCAATGTTCTTCAGCTAGATATCATGCAACCTCTTCGGCAAACCCTCAGATTTCTTATAGATGGATTTCACAATCCTCGCAGGGAAGAAAACATCTTTCGGCAATATCATTTGCAATACTCCCGGATTTACAACAGAAGATTAGTGTTGTCTTTTGCTTGTAAATACATAATAAAAATTTACCTGGATAACAGGTGTGATCATCCTAGGTCCACTTTGAAGTTACTCGAGTTCAGAAAATCATAAAGAAAAAAGTGAAATAATTGCAGCAACAGTACAAATATATCACCTGAAATTGCTTTTTGGTCCATGATGTATACTTCCACGATTTAGAATAGGCTATTGTCATTGAACAATATCCGCATGTTATAAAAGCTTCAAGCAATCTGCAATGATATTTAGCCCGAGTTAATAGTCGAAGAATATGACAGGTCAATGTTTGATTTAGACAATTATAATTTACGCCTTTATTTTTATCTTAATATTCTAGGTTATGTGACAGTTGTAGTAATACATGACTACATAAGTTATGTTACAGACTTATAAAGTTATGTTACAGACTTATAAAAGGAAATTGAGGTCTCAGATTCTCAGATTGTCAGGGAGTTATTCTGTGTTTGTGCTCAGACCCGGCCCAAAAACCAGATTTTTATCCTTATTAGAATACAATGTGTTAGATTAGACTGCTAGACTGCTACCATTCGGCTTTATTAGACACTCGCTCAAAAGATAGATTCTGAAATTTAAAAAAAAATGTATACTATAATATAATGCACTATTCTTAAAATATATAAATACATTTAAAGGCCAAAATAACACTTGTGATGAATGCCTCCTCCAAGATTTCATGTTCTGACCATGATGGAGCAACTTCTCGAAAAGGAATTCGTTCACTCCGGCACATAATGCAAGTCAATGCTCAATCACACGAGAAACAACTTGTTAGTTCTTCTCAGTAGTCTCTATCCTATACAGTGGCCCCTCATTTATTTTTATTCCTTTTGCCCTTTCTGCATCATAGCTTCCTGACAAAAGATTAATCTAGTTTCATTTTACCCACTAACATTTCTGTGGCCAAGACAGAATCCCAATATTAGAGCAAGTCTCCCCTCTAACCAAACTGGCTTTAAGAATTAAGTTTATAACTGATAAAATAGAGCTAAAGAACTTCATATTAGAAATGAAATAAAATATCTTAGGCAGAAAGCAGGAAAAATCATAACATTATAATAAGTTAATCTACCTTTAAACCAAACAAGACAATGTAACATAAGTAGACTATTCAAACAATTACAGAAACAAACGCAGTGATTTGAGTATTATTGTTACCAATACGAGACATAGCCCTAATTTTATGCTAATCTCAAGCAAATTGCTTTATTTATTGTTTAACTACAGAACATATTAAATAACATAAATTGTACTACAATTACTACACAAGGACGCAGTTTACTTATGGTAAAAGAAAAAATAGAAGTAAGGTTTATAACAAAATCATGTAAATATAGCATAGTTTCTAGCATAATATATCAATGAATATTTCTAGAAAGATAAAAATTAAATTGAAACTAAACTGAAGTAGAATAACGTTATCACTTCCAGACTAAAGCGGAATCAATCAATTAGTTATCGATTTTACACATACCTAGAAGTTAGAACCTTTAAAGACAAGCGTGAGAGTCACTGAATTATCTGAAGTGGTTGATTTGATTCAAATCCCAAGTTGCTGAAAATGACCACTTTGGTAGTGAGACTTCTTCTGCTATCTTGATTGTCTCAGTCATAAATATTCTTTCGTCGTCAAAACTGTAGAAACGCAGAACGTGTATATTGTGGCTTCTGGCCAGACCCACACCAAGTGGGTGCAGACACGGATCCAAAGATGTGGATAGAAAGAAATGGCAAATTTATGCTTTCAGTTCAATGTGCCATGAAACCCCTGGTCAAATTGTAGTCTACACCAAATTTAACCGTTTCTTCTACCAATAATCCTGACAAGAGCAAGAACCATCCTTGAAATGATGAAATCGGGTTGTGTCTCTAACTATAATTTCTCTTTTCACTAGCTTAGAGATGTATTTTATGGCAGAATGGCAGTCATTACAAACTCTAAGGTTCTTCATGATCCTCAGTGTAGCATGCTCTGGAGTATTTATTAATGCAAATGCAATGGCAAGTTTTTCACTATGATGTCTAAGGATCTGTTCTTTCACTTCTTGTTCCAGGTCATGCAATACAGAATTGGTGTCAGGAATAAAGCCCATTTTCTTTATCTCATTCCATATTTTTGAAATCATACGGTAGATTGCATCTCTTTGCGGGTGAAGTGCATCGTCAACCCCAAAAGTATGGACTTTGTTTTGGATTTGAACCCAACTGAATCCTTGTTCTTTCTTTACTGCTCTGTCCTTCATTGACTTCCTAACCTTAGCAGCATCCTCCCATTTACCACAGGCTGAAAGTGTATTAGCAAGTGCTGAGTAAGCCCCACTATTATTGGGATCAATAAAAAGCAACTTTTTAGCTGCTACTATAGCCAAATCAACATTTTTATGAACCCTACAAGAAGACAAAAGTGAACCCCAGGCTACCACATCTGGTTCAATGGGCATAGTTCTGATAAAATTATATGCTTCTTCAAGCAATCCAGCACGCCCAAGAAGGTCAATCATGCACGCGTAGTGGCTAGAGGTGGGTTCAATGTTATGAACATTTTTCATCAAATTAAAGTAACTTTTACCCTGTTCTACCAATCCCACATGTGTGCAAGCAGACAACACACTAACATAAGTAATGTGATCAGGCTTTAGGTTAATTTTCAACATCTTTTCAAACAGTTCTATGGCCACATTTCCAAGTCCATGTTGAGCTAGAGCCAAAATCATGGAAGTCCAAGTCAATGTATCCCTGTAGGAGCATATCTGATTGAATATTTTCCTAGCATCTCTGATGCTACCAGATCTTGAGTACATGGTAATTAACGCATTACCCACAGAAATTGATGATGCTTCTTCCAATCTTATAGCAACTGCATGAAGCTGCTTACCATGATCCAGAGAAGCCAAGCTTGAGAAGACACTTAATAGTGCTGCCAAAGTATAACTGTTTGGCTTTGGACCTTCTCTTATCATCGACCTAAAGAGAGCCAAAGCATTACTAATTAAGCCATTATGCGCATAACCAACAATCATGGCAGTCCATGCAACTACATCAGGACACTTCAGCGAATCAAATATCTCTCTTGCAGGGTTTAGATCCCCAATTTTGACATAGCCATCCAACAGTGCTGTGAATGCTATAACATTAAGACTCGATGTTCCAGTTAATTGTACAATCCTTCGAGCAATTTGAACAGCACCCGACTTTGCATACATTGAAATCAGAGCATTCCCCACTGGCCCGGCAATGTCAATATCGACTCTTACAATATGTGCATGGATTTGTTTCCCAAGTTTCAAGCTTTCGAGATTTGCACAAGCTGACAGAACACTTGCCAAAGTGAACTTATCCGGATTCAGAGATGAACTCTTAAGCATAGAAGAAAATGTTTCCAGGGCTTTGATGTCATATCCCTGATGACAGTACCCTGTGATGATGGAGTTCCAAGAGACAATATCTGGATCACTGATTTCATCAAAGAGAGAAAGTGCAAGGTCAAGTCGACCGAGCTGCATGTGCATTGAAATCATAGTATTGAAAGTTGATTTGTCCTTCAGCCTCATCCGCTCAAAAACAAACTTTGCCTTAACAGAATCACCACACTTTGCATACATGTTAAGCAGTGAATTTGCCACAGGAACAACCCCAGATAGCCCCAGTTTAACAACAAAGGAATGAACCTTATTTCCAATATTCAGGGCCTTACTTGCAGAACATGAGGCAATAACATTGGTAAATGTGAATTGGGTAGGAGAAATTCCAGAAGAAACCATGCGAAGAAACGTGTAAATAGCGCTATTGAAAAGACCCAAGTCGTTATACCCCACTATCATGGTGGTCCAAGACACAGAATCTGGCTGGGGAATGTCATCAAACACTTGGCGTGCATAGTCCAAGTGGCCACCCTTAGCGTGCATGGAGAGAATGGTGTTCCATGAGAAGGTGGTCTTAAGGGGCATTTCATCGAACACGCGGTGGGCATCGGAGAAGGACCCGGTTTTGGCGTAAAAATTGAGGAGGTTGTTCATCAAGAAGACGCCGAGGCAAAGGCCATGTTTGATGATTGGAGCGTGAATGCATCTTCCCAGGAAGGGATCCCGGGATTTGATTGCGGATTGGAGAAGGAAGGGCCATTTGTCGGAAGGGGAGGGAGGGTTCGGGTTTTGCATCAACACAAGCATCAAGTGGTGTTGAAGTGGTGGCAGTGTCTCCCTCCCAAAGTTGCACCAGCATCAAGGCTTCCCAACAGTTTTTCAAACACTACTTTCGTTTCCTTGCCTTCAAACTCAGCCTTGTGGAATTGTTGTATAGTAGAATTTCTTATCTCCCTGCACTCATGGGTGAGTTTGGATCAAAGAGAGAAAGAAAAATGTGGGAGAGTGAGCTCACATTGATCTGAAAAATAAGATGGGAAATTTGTAGTAGATTTATTGGTGTTAATAAAACAAAATAATTATGTAATATTGTAATGTACTAAAATATTTATGATTTTATCTAAAAATTAGTAATGTTTTGACGTCACATCTACTTTTTTATACTATTTATTCATATAAAAGAGTCAATTGATATATATATATATATATATATTATAGATAAATAATAATATTTTTCAATGGATTAAGAATGTGTTGTTTTATTGATTGCTAATGTTTTTGGTATGGATATGTCTGCCAATAATATCATACTCTTCTGCCCCATAAATTTTAACAAAATCTCATCATATCCGTAAAATTATCCAAAATTACAGACTTCTGTTTTGCCTTCCACAACCTTGTCTTCTCCTAAATAAATCAAGTTGAATTAAATTTACATTAGTAAAAATAATTTAGCATTATGAGAAATTATTATGGTCAAAATTTTACCTTCACATAGAAAAAAATTATAATTTTCAAATAAAATTCAAACATATTAAACTTAAATTATTTTATTTGAATACTATGGTTTAAATTTATCGAACTTTGATTTTTTGGATAGAGTATTTTAGCTATCAACAAATACAAAAATTAGTTCTTCGACCTTGGAGACATATAAAAAAAAAACTATTCCTTGAAAAAGTCTTATTAAAACAACTATAAAAAATAGTTTCATTAAATTGAATAAACTCTAAAGAGAATATTAGAAAACTAATTATTGTTCACATTTGCGAATAAATAATCTCAACTTGAAAATAATTCATATTAATATTAATTAAACAACTCCTACTTGTATTAGTTGGAAAATAATCTTGTGTGTTAATAGAAAGTCCAAATTCATATTAAAAAAAAAATCATCACAATAATACGGGACAGGAGAACCTTAATTAATTAGTTAAGAGATAATGTCAAATACACACAAAAAAAACCTAATTATTAATAATAAAAATAATATATAATGATGTTAAAAAAATAATATTTTATATTAGTTGAATAACATAGTTAGTATTAAAACAAACTTTTACTAATTCCAATTGAGAACATAATAATATCGAAAAAATAATAATATTGACCATGATGATCAAATAATAATCATAATCAACTTAAGTCAGCAGAAAAGAGAAACATGATAGTAAACTAATAATATATGACATCAACCAAATTAATAATATCTTGACCAATGTTAAACTAAAGAAAGAATATGAAAAACAGGTACATAAGTTTTGGAGAAAAAAAACATAATTTAAAAAAATCACATTTTAGATCAAATATGAAATTATTTAATTTTAAATAGTCAAACTACTTTCATATATTCATAACATTGTAATTTATTTACAAATTTTTTATCCAAACAAAATTCTATTTCCACAAAACATACTAATCTTTTTATAAAAACAAAACATTATCCTCTAAATATTTATCATGTAAGGTTAAGGTATAATGTTATAAAAAACAATTATATAATCACATAAAATATGAATACATTGGTTGGGAACCAAGTAAACAAATTATTTTCACTATATTACGTGTTATTTTATTTTTTCAGATTATATTATATCGAATTTTCTTTTGACTAATATGAATATGACTTGCTATTTTGATTTTTTTTTATTTTAATTATTGTTATACACTGCTTTTTATGTTAGTGGTGTTTATGTTAATTATGTGAATGTAAATTGTTTTCAAAATATTGAACATACAAAATTGTTCATTAAAATAATTATTCCATATTAAAATAATTATTCCATTTATATGTAAATAGTTAAAGTATTAAATAAATAATCATAATATACTCCTTAACCAAACACAATCTAAAAATTAAATTTTTCACAACTCTCTTAACTACTAACAAAGTTAAATTTATACTTGTAATATCCAGCCTTAAATTAGGATTATCAATCTTCTATATTGTCAAGTATATGTAACATGTTATCAATGAAATATGTATTATGTTTTATAGATTAATTTTTGTTTGAAAACTAATAACTACCTTTAATAAAGTTTTGATTTTGTTTTATATATAATTTTTTAAAAGGACGAGTTCAATTATACTAAAATTAATGACTTGTACCCAGCTTGTTGAATTATTTAATTTTGAATAAAGAAATGGTGGTGTTTCATAATTCAGCTTTTACTCTAAAGCGGCTGAATAAAGCAAACAATAAAGGAATTAGTGTACTTGTGTTTATGATGAGATTCATTGCATTTGAATGGCCTACAATTTTCCATGTTCTGTTTTCGCATATGCCACTGCGAGTACACTGTCGTTGGTACAAGGCTTCAGACAAATTCCTATCTTTACCATAAGTACCATTATGTTTTGTTTGGAACACTCATTCAATTTGAGAAAAAATATAAGAAGAATGTGAAGTTGATTAAGGTAAATAGAACGAAAATAAAGATTTTTTTTTTAAAGAAGAGTGTGAGAAATGTGTTAGGTGTATGTAATTAAAATTTTATTCTTTATAATTAATAAAAGATAATTTTAAAAAAAAGTAATATAAATTTTTTTAAAAAAATATAAAAGAAATTAAAATAAATAAATTATTATAAATTTTAATATATAAATTTTTTTATTTTAAAATGATAATAAATTAATTTAAATTTTAATATAAAAAATAATTCACTTTAATATATTATTAAAATACAACATTAGTATTTATTTATTATTTTAATATTTGTTTTGATTATTTATTTACAAAATCATTAATGTAAATTATATTATAAAGATTTATTTATTAAAAATAGTTTTTTTTTCAAACTTTCTTCACACTTTCTCTGAAAGTTTAAGTTTTTTTTTTGTGTTTTTTTTTCTTTCTTGAATTTGCTTTCATCTCATTTCTTACTAAAGAGTATTTAGGGTGTTTCTATCACATCAACAAATAGACCATTAATGAAGAGAGTAACCAACAACACTACCAATATTTACATTCTCTCTTCATCAAAAAAATACATTCTTTCTATTAATAACTAAAATTATAATTAATCTATTTAATTTATCATTATTTTAAGAATAAAACTTATAATAAAATTGTGTTTAACGTATTATTTTTAACTCAAAACTTTAAAACAATAAATATCTAAGTCTTTTTTTCATATATTTCTATTTAAGCACATATGTATTCAATATAAATACAAATTTACACTTAAAATTCTAGCCCCATAAATAGCTCAAACATAGAAAACTTAGAACATTGACTTAGACACGTATATTGAAAATAGTTTTAAGAAAATTCAACTAAAATAATTATTTTTATTAATACATGTTAGAAATATATAATATTAAAACTAGAGGAATATGCTTTTTATAATAACTTCTTATAAATATAATTTATAATTGAGCTGTTCTTTATTTTCTATTAAAGTGTTCATTTTAAACTCTAGCAACATTGATTATGACAACAAATAAATTTAAAATAAGAATTTACGATTAAATATTTTATCTTGAAGTAATTTTAAAATATTTAAAAAGCAATAAGCATAACTTCTTTTTTCTTTCTTGTACCTTAAGCGTGTTTGAAATGGTCACCAAATCACTCATGCTCGAAAGCTATGTGTTTGATGTCCTTCGAAGTGGGTCCAGAAACCCACTTAATTAAATGAAACTTTGAGCCAGGTGAAAACATAACACCTATAAGAATCATGGAAAATTGACAAATCATTTTGAGTTAGGAAAACAAACATTGAAACTGAAGTGAGATAGATACAATTTATACTCATTACAACACTTCACATCATTTTTTGAACACAAGTGACTTCTTAAGTAAAAATGGACCTTTGCAGTTTATTTTAAATCTTAATCTTGAAAATTCCTTTAATGGCTATGTTCATTGTTTGGCCAGAAAAATTTGCAGGCAGGGGTGCTTATTTACTAGGCAATACTATTTTGTCAGAGCCACCTTTATCTGTAGCTTTCAAATATCTACCACTTTGGCCAGTTTAGGATATCGAGATGCAAAACATGTGGCCTAGCTGTTCATATCAGCAGAACATTAAACATCACATAAATCGATGGACCATTTCTTCTTTGCCTTTGAGGCTCCTCTTTGGCCTTATTTATCAAAATGGAGAACCTTTTCAGTAATATAAAGGACTAGAAATTTTGATATTTTATATCAGTTTCAGTTTATCACATTGCTAAGGAAGAAGGAACTAACAATTAGATAGTTTCCTAGTTGTACAAGTATCTGGTTACATGGTACCTCCATCTCTGGAAAGGTTATTGTTAGTCCTGAACAATCACATAGTCAAATTTAATTAGTTATTTTTAAACTTAACTTGGTTGCTTAGAACCATACAAGAATTTATCTGATTTATAACATTATTTAGCTGCCTTATTACTCATTACACTAGACTAGTGAGAAAGGTTAGGAATAGATAAATGGATAAAAACTTATTTCATAGAGAGCACTGAGAGATCTTACTGACACAGCATCTATATCATCTATAGTATATAATCCTTTAGGAGATGGAGCTGAAATTCAGCATCTCAAGGGAAAACTTTACTTGCGTTAATGTGACTATGTTAGCCTGTGCATGATTTACATCTGGCATTTTTCATACTAGGTCACGTGAACATAATGCAAAAGGGAGCCCACAAGAGATAGGGTCGTTTGAGCAAATCCTATCACTGCAAGGCTCTGATCTTCTTTCCCTAAATTTAAGAAAACAGGCTATCAGTTAATGTAGTTACATTTGGTGCCCACTTATGATTATGAACTTGGGTGGTTTCTAGATTCTAGAAATCTATTGCATCAACAGGAAGGGAGGTTGCCCTCTGAAGTGAGTGTGGAAAGAAAGCTCCTGTAAAGAAATTCTTGGCTGTGAGCATTCGCTCAGGACTGTTAGACTGACTAAGCTCATCAACATTTTGAACCATTTGATCAGCATAATTGTTGCATTTCTCGTCTTCAACGGGAAAATGCTTCCCAGAAAATATAGATCTCAATTGTGGTTTAATCTTTACTGTCTTCAATTTGGATATAGCTGATAACCTCTGAATTCCATCTTTCCCACAATTTAATTTTTCTGTGTCAGGAGATATGCAAATAAATTTTGGCTTCACCCCCAGTTGTTGGTCTCTAAGCTCCCTTAACTGCATTTGGTACTTTGCTTTGAGCCATCTTAGTTCTTGCCTAATTTCATTTTCATAATCCAATATAACACAATTTGGTGCAGGGTTTGAATGAGGCTTTTTGGTATTGAGATCACTTTCTCCATACACATTAACAGTTTTTCCTTCCTCCTTGATGTTCAAGGGGTTTGTTACCTCGTGAGTTTGGTCACAGTGTATGTCCTTTAACTCTTCATTGTATAACTCTGGTTCATCTCTCTGAGCCCAAATATCTGTATAATGAATGCCATCGGAACGGCTTGATGCATCCAGTGCACCTTCGGTACCACTTGTTGCAGACCCTTCAACTTGGTATGTTATCTCTTCAAATCGGCCATGAATTGCAGCACATCCAGTTTTAGAACAATGAAGAAATTGAAGGTTCTTGCCACATGGATTATTTGATGATACATGATCAAACAAGTAACCGTTTGCAGCACAATTGAGGCAGACACCTGCACTTGAACATTCTGACTTTTCCTCTATTCTGGCTCCTGTCCTCCACTCCGGAACCAATGTTGCAATTTCATTGTCTATCATATTTGCTAAATCTGCTACATCTTGATCAGTTATGTCAAGCTCAGCTACCATTTCATTTGCAACGCTGAATGCAGTATCAGTCTCAATGTCAAATGGGAAGTAGATGTTTCGAATTCTACCTATTTAGAGGAATCCTTAGTTAATTTCGCTTATTTGCTTATGCAGCAAGCATCAGAAGAACAACAGAATATAGAATAATCAAAGACTAAGAGTTCCAAAAGAAAATTAGAAATTGAAATGCTAACCTTCCTTATCTGCTATTCTGAGTCTCAAAAAGATGCCATCATCTTCTCTTCTTCTACTTTTGATTGTGGTGTTAACCTTAGCCAAATTGTCATCCTCTTCACAATCAAAGAGACCGATTTCACTTGATTCAAAATCGTCTTGATGATAATCCAATTCAGATAAGGGTCCATAACCACCAAGATTATGAATGTACCCACTGAATGAGGTGTTGTTAATGCTATAAATTCCATTCAAAGGCTGTCTGATTAATGGGGTTACTTCATAGCAATCTCTTTGATACTGCACTACTTTGGAGTCAAATCCATAATCATCAATTTGTAGAAAAGGATCCTCCAAGAGTTCCTTAGCTGAAAGTCTGAGGGACGCAGTTGCTAAGCATTTCTCTACAAACTGCCTTACCTCGGGATTGGCTACTTTGTAAAGAGCTTCTGGTTTCTTCCCCTGTAAAATATGCATGCAGATTAGTGGACAAAGATGAAGAATCAAATAGGACAATGAATCGAGGTAAATTAAATAAAAGAACAACTTTTGCTTCATACAGATACAACTTTCTTGTAAATTTGAGCAGGATGGCTGCATTCACTGTAAGGATATTCAAAAGTGACCATCTCTAATATGCACATTCCAAAAGAGTATATGTCAACCAACTCATTGTAATCCTCTTCATAAACTTCCGGAGCCATAAACTCAGGTGTGCCTGGAGTAAAACAAAGAAGAAAAAGCAAACACAGAGTTTTAACCTGGCAAAGTGTGCAGACATAGAAAACTAATTATCATAGTGGAAAGTAACATTTTCATATTCATCTTTTGGAATATAATCAAAGGCTTTCATGCTGCTTTTCTACGCACCAACACAACGAGCAGCATTAGATTTGCGGAGAATCGCAGCAAGGCCAAGATCACCGATTTTGACTTCCCCTTGGTTGCCATTGATGAAAATGTTATCACACTTGAGATCTCTATGGATCACAGGAGGATCATGGCTGTGCAGATACAGAAGCCCTTCCAAAATCTGCCTACACCAATGCTTAACAGCTCTGATGTTAACCCGTCTGTGCTTAAGTCTGTACCTGCTTATACAATGAATATAATAAGCATACCTATTTGTAAGCAAAACATAGAAGCAGAAGCTAGAATTACCCGAACAAATCATTCAATGGAAGATATTCATATACGCTTACATGCATAAAGATAAGGAGATGGCTTACTGTCTTAGAGTCCCAGAGGTAAACATCTCAGTGACAAAGTTAATGTGTCTGTTGGCAGTATCAACCCAGGAAGTATAGAACTTCATGATGTTCTTGTGTTTCAATGTCTTGAGAAGATGGATTTCACTGTATAACCTCTCAAGATCTTCAGGATTCTGCAAAAAGTCAAAAAGCTTTACTTGATTCCATGCTACTTCTATCCCTTCATACTCGTCAAATGCTCTGTAGCTGCAACAAATGCATCTAGTCTCATAAAAAAGAGAGAGAAAAAACTCATTTTGTTGAAACCAACATAACTGTTTCACTCAAACAACAAAATGGAGAACATCTCAAGTAGTTAAAAGATTTTGTTTGAAAAACTCGGAGGTGGGTATGCTGAAAACCAAGAGATTAAGGATATCATGCATACACTGTCTTGGAAGCTCCTTTGCCGAGAATTTCATTGTACTGCCAAACATGAAATTCAAATCCCGGAATCAAAACAAAAGAATTGGAACATAAAGAACTAACAAATGTTTATGAGTAAAAGGAAAGGCATATATACTCTTCCATATCTTCCTGTGGGATCAGCTTCCACAAACTCACAGCACTCTGCCTCAACACATGCAACACCATTCATGCTTTGTTTCTTATTATCTGTTCTCTCCTTTGCTTTAGTTTATGAAGACTTTTACTTCCTCTTCTGCGAGAGAGATAAAGAACACGAGAAGAGAGGAAAAAAAATAGTAGTTTTGTCAATGCATACTAGAAGGAATATTGGAAAGTGTGATGACTAATTACTTTGGTTTTCTGTGGATGAAGAGAGAGAGAGAGAGAGAGAGAGAGAGCCTAGGAAGGTCCATGAAACAGACAAAGTTATTGCCAAGTGCCAACTAACCTAAACAACAAGGAAATGCTTCACAAGGTAGGAGAGTGATACCTCAGTCATACCTCTAATCTACCACCACGCTTCTCTGACAGTAACTGACAAACACAAGCAAGCACACACACTCTCTCTCTCTCTCCCCTTTTCTTCCAGCCTCCTCTTTTTACATCTCATCACGAGCTGTAAAACCATTATCACTCTCTAATGAAACAGCTTGCACTGCATGGACCAACCAATGTTTTATAGGCTTTCATTTTAAACAAATATTTTATGTGGTGCTCTAAGCACGGGAGGAGAATTTGGGTCCTGTGCATTTATGGAAGGTTAGACTTTGTTGCATAATTGAAATTTATGAAAACCTTTTATAGTTAGGAATTTGGGTGTCCTTTGCTATTGTTACTATTTTAGTGAACTTTATCAACCAATGTTACTTCTCTCCAACGGTGGCTTCCTTTTTTAGTTCTGCATTGTGGACAACAACAGGTAATACATCATATTTTAGTTAGGAGTTATCAAAAAAAAGTTGCACACAAGGGCTTGGTCTAAATGATCACCAAACTACTATCTAAAATAGAACTTTGTAGAAAAGTAGTGGCCTTTCACAAATTGGTGTGATTTTTTTTTAGTTTATCAAAATTTGTATAAATTTACAGAAATATTAATATCTGAATTTCTTGGGTTGGACTTTCGATTCACTCATATTTCAGATTGGACTTATGACTGACAAGTTTATTAGGTTGGGCTAGATCAACTGAATCTCTCCACTTTTCCTCTGAATTTCCTCTTACGGTTAGGTGTGTGTACCTGTAAGACACTTTGATGCCAAAGTCAGAATCAGTTTGATATAATTATCAGATAAATCACTCTACATACTTCTTAGATTAATGACATATTTATAATGTTCTCTTATAGGAAGAACCTATTTGGGTTTTTATTTTTGTACCTAATATCTTTTTTAAACACACACCTATTAATTTGAACATATCATTATACATTTTGCTACAATAAACATTTATAATTTTATTTATTTATATTTTTTACATTCAATGTTTCGGTTTGAACTTTCAACATAATCTTTCGGTTGATCTTTTCGCCTAACAATACATATATGAATTCTATTTTTCATTTTTTATAATTTGTGTATTAAAAGTATGACTTTTTATTTTAAAGTCGTATTTGTCAAATCTAATTTGTGAATTTCTATAATTTCCTTAAAGTGCTTATTTTGATATATGAAAAGAAAATTTGACAAAATTGCAGAAAGTGGGTTTGATGAGAGAAACTTAAAGGTATATATGCGAAAAGTGAATAGAGTTAGGAGGAGTGGTGATTGGAAGAGGAGAGATAAGTAGTTAAGAAGTGAGTGGGAGGGCCCATAACCATATTAGGGGGTTCTGATAAAGAAAGGGGGACCAGTGCTCTTGAACTCTAGCTAGGCCTACCCTTTCAACTTGGCTATGCTTCTGGATTTTCGGAAGGGAATTGCTTTCCAACCTCAAATTTTATTTTTGCTTTTTTCTGTATTTTATAATTTAGTTATCAAACTTTTATCTGGATTCTAAATTCCTTCTCAAGATTTTTTTCCTTCAAATAGGAGTGGTTATAATCGATACCAAATGTCGACATCGTTAATTTTTTTTTTTATCATAATTGATTTTGAACCTCATTTTTTTTAATAATTTAGTTGTTAAATTTAATTTGTGTTCTTTTCCAAGTATGTATGTAAGGACCATAAAATAGAAATAATATATTAAAATATTTTATTATTAAAGTGAAAAGTTTATATAAATTAATAAAACTAATTATTAAGGTTTTATTTTAATATAATCACCATTTTAAAAAATATTTCTCTTCTACTTTTTCTTTAGATTTTTTATTTCATCATTCATCATATTGACAATCAGAGACTATCTTTAGACTCATCACACTGAATAGAATAAAATTATCCGGTCATATTTTTTATAAGAGTAAATTCAATTTCATTTTTTTTTCTTTTGAGCTAGTTTTGAGTTTTCTTGTACCTAAATAAACGTGTTTTACATGTGATATATGTGGTTTTATGATTATTTTCTATTAGTTTAGGGTTTTAGTAATGTATTTAAATCATTGGTTAAGATTGATACTCAACTGTTTAATTAGGTAATGAAAACTAGTTTTACTTTTTAACAGTACCTTAGGTAGGTTTGAATATATGAATATGAAGTGACTTTGTCACTTTCCTGAAATGTCTTCCAATGAACGAACATTTGAGTGAAATAGATGCATTTTGAACTAATAAGTGATATAAAATAGTTGGATGTTCAATGTTAGTGGAATATGTTTTAATGTATTTACTGAGTTTGTTGAAATTGAATTAGATAAATTGAAAAGTTGTAGTATTATTGATTGATGTACCATTTTATTATGATCTCTAGTAATTTAATGTAAAATTTGGTTGGTTTGATCTATCTCAATTGCATATATGAGTACCTCAGTAGTTGTAGAGTTCTTAATACTGTCCTTCAACTTCTTTCTTTGCAAACTCCTCTCTCTTCATTCCTAGTCTCGAATCTCGGTCTTATCATAATCGAGACTCGGAGGGTACTTGCAAAAGACACTTCAACGCTCAAGTCAGCAAAGGTATTCAACACTCGATTCTCATAACACTGTATACTATGACATACTTGATTCTTAGAATATGTGCTATTTATATTATTTTAGTGTGCCTATCTTATTGGGCCGAATTAGGGAGTTGGACCATGCTTAGGGATACATTACCTAACTCTTAATCATGGATTAACTTCGCTTACCTTGATTGAGCGTAATTGGATTTGTGCTATCGATTGACCCTATGGACGTGGGCCTTCACCTCGGTCGGCCCAGTGATGAGGACCGAGACATGACATCAGTCGTACGACCCTCACCGGTACCGTATTTAAGTTGTATGGATAAAAAAATGTGTTTTGAAAGAAAAACTTCATAAAAATTAGTAAATAATAAAATCCATCATTACTTCATGCAATAATATAATATCTAAATATGATATTAAATGTTGAAATATTGTCTATTACTACAACTTTACTCTATTTTTCTTTAAAAAAAATAGTTAATTTGATTAAGAGTTTTTTTTATAAAAGTTTTCATGTTAGATATTATTATGAAACATGACATCTCAGCTAAACTGACACACCAAGTAACAACAATCATCTGCCATCACATAAAAAAAAATATTATTAAAAGACAAAAGAAATGAAATACAAATAAATATGGGGGACTAGACTAAAACCTATATATTAACAAAAACGATACATATGTAGGTCAATACTTTCATTCTTTTCCAGTTTCAACAAGAGCAATCCTACCATTTGAGTGTGTGATAAGAAGATTCGTTGTATTAGACTTTTTTAAGATAATTTTTTAAGAGTTTTATATTCTATTTTTGCACCTAGTTGATTTTTTTAAAGTTTTGTGATTTTCAAAAAATAAAAAAATAAGTGAATAAAAACACAACCATTACTAGTAAAAACATCACACAACTTATCTCAATCACCAATGTTCACTACCAGTCATCATCAACCACCACAAACTACCGCCACCACTTAAAAATGAGAAAAACGCCACACTCTTCAAGATACTCAAAAGAGTATTATTGAAATTAAAAATATATATATAAAAATGTACGGAAAAATTTTCAAAACACATTCATAATTTAGATTTAATTTTAAAAGTGATATAAAAAATTGTTTTAAGTTTCTTCTATTTTTTTATAAATGTTGAAAATAAATCCAAATAAACCCTTAACCTAATCCTTGTTAGAAAGTTTTATCACCACACAAAGAGACCTAAATATTTAAAGTGCTTTTGTAGGAAGCTATGCCTGGAGCCCACATACATGTCTGCCGACCATCATATAGAGGGCGGTGGCAGCCAGATAAGGAAAAAATGATGGTGGCTTGGGACAGCTAGAAACACTTGTGCTTTTAGGTGTATTTTTATTAAAATGAAAAATAGTATAAAACCATTTATAATTTTTTATTATTGAACGATAAAACTTAAAAAAATCTTTTTAATTCTTATACTGTGGATTAAAAATTGGTCAATAACTTAAAAGAAAGAAACTAATAGTATGTTGGTTGTCATAAGAAACAAATGATACACGCTTTCTAGCATAACTAGCTTTTACATATTTTCACCAATATGATGGAGAAATTCTCTTATTATATTTTATAGGAGAATATTTAAATGAGTATTAATATGTTGAGAACTATATACTAAATTATAATTGAAAAGAGAAAATAATATTTTGTGAAATTAAACAATTTTAAAATTATAATAAGAAACTATTCACTTTATATATGAACACTATATTATGATACCAAGTTAAATCACTATCTTTTCATTTGTTTTACTTTAGCTTGCTTGTTTTATGTGAAAATTCAAACCTACCTAATCTATAGCATAGCATGTGATGGTGGTCTGTTAAACTCTCTGAGTATAAAACAGAGTTGTTTATTGCTGTTTGTCTCGGAACCAAGTAGGGTTGTTTTGTTTGTTGAGAAAGGCTAACAACTACCACAGCAACACATTTTTAAAATATTTTATTGTTAGTAGAAATCAAGGAATTTTTAAACTCATTCTATAAATTTCATAGTTTTATAACTGCAAATGAATCTCAACCAATAAAAAAACATGTTTCAAAGACTGTTTTTTGATGAAGGGGTGAAATATTAAGAAATGAGTTCTTAATATAAATATGTCTGAAGTTTTTGTCTTTTTATATAAAAAAAATAGCTGCATGTTGAGTTAGCATGCATTAGCTCAGCAATGTGCCAAAGAATCCTCTTACAAAGTTATATAATCTCAGATCTTATGGAACTAACACATTTTAAGAAAAAGAAAAACATTCTAGTGTTATCCGATCTTTGGACTTGGATTATGTCCACGACAAGAGCTAAAATCAAAAGAACAAAATCACAATTTATTGCTCTGGTTTCTTCAAATAGCTTCACATATATTTTCAATATAATAGTCGTAATCTGATTTTGTCAATCAGCTTAAAGACAAAGTTCAATCCTGTTGTCATATTTGCATGTGACATTTTAATATATTTTACTGTTTTTTTAAGAACTTGAAACCTGGTTCATCTGCTAACAGCCAAATATCTCTTGTCATGCTGCCAGATTTTTGTTAACTTAAATTGAATCTTTTGGTTTGCTAGGAAAGAGAGCACAGCTAATCATCTTTACATTGATTATTTATTTTATTTTGTGGCTTCAAAAAGTCGCAAGGAAAAAAGCAAAAGTATCAAGTGCTTTATTTTTTATATTATTATTATTATTGGTAAGAAGTATCTTTTTTCTGCTATGGTTAATTTGACTTTGATAGAATCTTCCGTCCTAGTCACTTTTTTTAATTTCTTTTGCCTACTCCAAACTTTTACATAGGAGTTGAATTTCACTCCAATAAATGATATGTTGGTAAATAATGTGGTTTAGTTTAAGAAAGTATTTTATTTTGTAATTGCAAAAGCGACACTTCATTTTTTTTCCTACTTCTAAAATTTTGTACAAGAATATTGATTTTTTTATTAAATTTTCATAGTTTCTTACGCAAATTTTGAAAACTGAAAAGGTAAAAATTAAATGACATTTGTAATTTAAAATGAAAACAGATTTCTTTTTTGGAGTTATGATTTAAAACATTTGCATGGAGAAAAAAAGATAAAAACAAAAACAAGAACATCAATCCCACAGATTTTCTGCATTTTATATTACCTGAATATGATTTTATTTTACAACAAAAAGTATTAAGTAGATCCACAGGAAAGCCCATAGAGCCTTTTGAAGTATGTCAACCCATGAACATAAAGTTAAAAAAAAAAATTGTTTCTTTTTCTAAATAACCAACTTGATTCAAGGAGTAGATGAACCCACTTCATAGACTAGTGGACTATCTATCTAAGGAGATGTCATCCAGCTTTAACCCTTTTGGACAGTTCTAGTTTTAACCAACTTAGAATCATGGTATAAGGAAACTTGTATCATTCTATTTCTCATATGGTAATTAACATGGTGGAGCAGGAAGTCAATGACTTGAATGCTTGAGTTGTGAACAACACCAGAAGAGTCTTATCCTGGGATGTAAAACTTGAACATACTTTGAATTAAACTCTATTGTGGATTGTTCGGCTAAAGCGTATATGCTCTCTGATATGTTATGGGAATCCAGCTTTACTTTGGCTTGCTTCCCATTTTTTTTCTTCGACAATTGAAAACAAACAGTTAGATTTTAAGAAGCTTTTTTTATTATATTTTTCGTTCAAGTCCTTTTCCATATAAAGAGATACAAGAGGATAATAATGTTCACATAAGTAGAGTATGGGGGAGAAAATAAAATAGTGCCAGACCTCAGTATTAGAGATTGATTCTCTATTTTTGTTCCAATTCTCTCTATTCGGTCTCTGACTAATTAATGAAGTTGTTCAGACTTCAGATTCAATTGTCATGTAGTTGATGAACCAAGGAAATATGGAATTTGGCAATGTACAAGCCAACTAAAGAAGGAGAAGTCAACTATTGTCCGTTCATCCCACCATATTAGCAACTCAGTGGGATCTTCAACATGCATATATGTTACTTATTGGGTACCCTTCCATAACTGCTTTCTCCATAATCTTTTCCTGGTTAAAAGAAAGGGAATTTCGGTTTTGTGATTGCAATGTTGTGAAATATTATTAAGAAGCAAGAAATCTTAGAAAGACGAGCAAAGCTTGATTTTTGAATAAAGTTTTCTTTTTGCTTGTAAATATATAGCAGAAGATTAGCATTTTATTTTGCTTGCTTTTTTCTCTGACCCCTCCACCCCACTTTCTTACTATTCTCACCCTACATCCTTTACTATTCACCTCAATAATATTTAATTCATCCTTA
>Ga0123342_1001270_pt1 | contig 42370 bp, 27 predicted proteins | sample Turbeawhitnodule_FD_89960 | JGI IMG/M metagenome (GOLD analysis project Ga0123342, IMG submission 89960) | Root nodule microbial communities of legume samples collected from Mexico - Turtle bean Mexico white nodule | ecosystem: Host-associated > Plants > Roots > Nodule | place: Mexico: Nepantla...
ACTATTTATAACTTTCAAAGATTGGTCAAACCATTTAATACATGAGCGTATTCAGTTGAAAATCATGTAAAACACACTCTACTAACAAAACAAAATTATGTTAGGATTTTCAAACAAACAATCAGTTGTTTTGGTTTGACAGCAAGTCAACCAACCAAACCAGTTTTCAACCTTTTCAAAAACACCTAAGAGTAAAACAATCGGTTGTTTCAACAAAACAACAAGTTGTTTTTCACTTAGTTTGAAAAACACTTTAATCTTAAATGATTTTAAAAACACTTTAGCTTTAGATTCAACAAAGAGTAGATTTACACAAATAAACTACCCAGATCCTATCCTAAACACAGCAGCAACTCCATCCTTGCATCAAACACTTGGATTTGGATTATTCAAAGTCTTTGATCACTCTTGATCAACAACATTTAGGGAAAAATTGAAGAAGGGCCTAGTCCATTTGCTTCCCATTTCCTCCATAGAGAAACGACCTGACATTTATGCCAAAGCTTTAAGTCCTCAATCTTTCAAGAGTATTTGTTTCAAGTTGGGTCTCATCAATATTTTCTCCCAAACTTGCGGGGATATATCAAAGGATATGGATACAAGGCTTTTAGAAGGAAGCTAATATGAATTTTGTCTCTACTAATTCTTAGTTGTTTTACTTTGCACAAATGTCTAACCTTTAGTGTGTCTTTTTCTGATTCTAGCCTTTATTGGCTCTATGTTTTACGTCCTCTCTCTTTAGTTACACCTAGAATGGGTGTATATTGTGACCATCTGCTATGATTTCAATAGATAAACATAATAACTAATTTTCTCATATCCTTTTCCTCTTTTGTTCATCCATGTTTTTTTTATAATATGATATCAGATCTATTTTAAAGCCTATCCTAGCGAGAGTTTGTTGGCTTATCAGGCCACACTCACTATCAGACCATTCATAATATATAGTCTCGTGCACAAGTTGGCAGGTCTCGGCGTGAGGGAGGTGTACTGGAAATCTCATATAGACTAGAGATAATAACATTTTATAATATATAAGTGGGTGCAAACTGTTATAATTAGAGGGGGGTGAATTGTTTTTGAAAGATTTTCAAGTATTGAAGGTAGAGTGAGAGGCTACGAAGAATCAATCAATTAGAAAACTGTTTTTAGTTTGATTCTAGAAAATCAAGTTGTTAGTTTCATGAAACAACCCCGGTTGTTTATACTAGCAGATTTTAAAATCAAAGATAAAACAATTTAATGAGTGTAGGGATAAAAAGATTCACACAAGATGTTTATACTGGTTCACTCTTAACCAAGAGCTACATGCAGTCCTCAGTTAACCACTGATAATTCACTATGTAATCAAACTAGATTGGAAACCACACACCAAGAGTGATGATCTTGAACCCCTCAAGAACACACACCCCTCTTTGGCAAAGCACATAGTTTTCACAACAACCCTTTGAAACTACACCACACCAAATCACATAGAATTACAATGTTCAAAGAAGATGGGAATAGAATACACCTGTGTAAAATCAAAGATTAAAGTTTAGAATTACAAGACAATCCTATTCCACACTTGAGATTATCCAAAAGCTCTTTGAAATCTTGAAAATTATTTTTGTTTGATCTATCTCTTTCTTAGTTAATGCACAGAAGTGTAAAACAAATTTTTTATACTTCAATCAAGTGGTTAAAACAGTTGAATAAAAAACCAAAAGCAGTTGGAATCATTGAAAACAGATTGGAATAACTTAACAAAATTCTGTTAAGATTTCTAGAAAAACAATCAGTTGAGTTCTCAAAACAACCGGTTGAATTGGCTTGACAAGAAAGTCAAACAAAGTCAAGCTTTTCAAACTCATTTTAAAACCCACTAAGTGTCAAACAACCGATTGAATTGATATTTCAACAGGTTGAAATCTTACACTCTTTAAAAAAAATCATCTTTTTTAAAATGATTAAGATTCAATTTGTTGGAATTAATGGCTTTATACAAGAGGGGGGTGAATTGTTATCAAAAGATTTTTGCAAATATTGAATAAGAATGAACCTTTATCAGACAATCACATATTAAGCAATCAAGGAAGACAATCAAACAATATAAAAGAAATTGTTTGCAGAATTTTAATCGGTTGAAACTTTGTTTTAACCGGGTTTTTATAGTAGCAACAAAAGCATAATTAAAACAAACAGTTTATAAGGAGTGAGAGAGAGAGATTACTCAGCCAATTTATACTGGTTCACTCAACCTTGAACTACATCCAGTTCTCAGAACAACCACTGGGTTTCACTAGTAATGAATCACATATTACAAACCACACAACCACAAAGAGGTGATCTTGATACCACAAGAACCACTCACCCTCTTTGCCAAACACACACCTCTAGTCAGAACACCATCTGACTTTACAGGATTTCAACACACTTTACAAGTTTATAAAAGAACAAATACAAGAATCATGAAAGGAACAAAATACACCTGAGTTTACAGGAAACACAAAGCTCCTAAGATCAGACCTTGAACCAGAGCAAAGCTATTCAACAATCTTGCAAAAAACTCTTGAAAAACTTTTCAAAATCAATCTCAATCTCACTGTATTTGATATCTTGTTGTTTTGTTTTGCTTTAAAAAAAATCCATATTCTCAAACTAGCTGTTCAAGGCAGCAATCATGAGCCAAAACAATTAAGATTTGATTGCAAAACAGATTAACAGGTTTTCAAAAAGCTGTTATGAAAATGTGACAATCAACTGGTTGAAAAGTCGTTTTAACCAATTGAATTGGTTAGCTAGTTATTTAACCAAGTCAAAAACAATTTTAAAACCTTCAAACAAGCCAAGTGACAAACAACCGATTATTTTGAGGTTTCAACCGGTTGTTTTTCTCTTTGCTTAGAAAAACTCTTTTCTCTTTTGAAATAGATTGAGAAAGCTTGTGCAAGGGACTAAAAATGATTTGTACAAGAATTCTAAACAACCCAGACTAAGCCCAAACCAAAAGCAGCACAACTTCAACCTTCATCATAGATTTGAAACATCAAAGCTCCCATGCTCTACACAATTAACCTTGGATCATCATAAAAACTCCATTAACAAATTCAAAGACTACTAGACACACTCAAAAAACCAACATCAAAGTCTTCAAACATTCCTTTTGGATTTGGAGACATCAAAGCACCTTGTTCAACACAAATCTCACCTTATAAACCGATTTTATAAGGTTGAATTACGCTTAAAGTTCACTTCTTAATAAACTTAGGTAAGCTTCATCTTAATAAAAATTTTGTTTGTTTTAGAATCTTCCCCACTACACTCAAAAGATAAACCCTATACTTATACTCCAAACTGCCAACTAACTCCATTGACTTGTTTTAAACATGTTCAAGTAAGTTCAAAGTATGTTTTTTTCTATTTGCCAACCTCATACTAGTCCCATGGTCTTGATGCAAGACAAGGGTACTACAATAAGCCTTTTCAAAATTTCATAAATAGATTCACATTCGCACAAATCATGATATCATAGCTTAATCCAACAGTCATTATGCACACAATGGTGACTAAATGGAACTAAGGCCCTTTTTAAAGTAATTTTGCTCGCCAACACTCCACAGGACATGGCAAGCTTCTAAAAAAACATCATTGTGGAGGAGAATATATAGATAAGAAAGAAAATGAAAATTAATAACATTGGGCTATCCTTTTTAATTGACCTAAGATAAAACTAGAAGCACCGGCACCGACCAATGGGAAGATATGAAATATATACTTAATGGAAGCAAATATATCATTTTGCCAAAGGCTTTCAATGTATTGGATGAAGGGGTGCCATAGAGGGCTTGGAATGATAGGTAAATATGAGTGGTTTCGTCTATTTCTGGGTTGGAAAAAGTGTTGGGTTATGGGTTGGAAAAAATGTGTGTGGAGGCATTAGTAGGGTTTTCTAGGGTGGTATCTTCACTCAGAAATAGTAGAAAACGACTAGAATTGGATTTGTGACCTAGGAAAATTTTTGTATCACAATTGTAGCAAAGGCCAACAACTCTACGCTCTTGAGTTAGGCAAAGGTGATTTTTTTGATAGGTATTTGGGGGGGTGTAATGGATGGCGGATGGGGCGGGATAGAGGGACGTGATGGGGGTAATAAATGTGGGGAAGGTTGGGGTAAAAATGGTATAGGGCGTATAGAACGTTTGGAGTCCTATAACTTAGATTCCAAAAATTTTGCCAGACCCATGGCCAGTGTGATAGAGTTGGCTTGGAGAATAACCATTTCCTCCGTATTTCAGGGATAAAGCCGAAGATGAAAGAATTTAGAATCATTTCAGTTGTAAGGCCCAAAACCCGATTGCAATTTTTTTCAAATACCTTTGGATATTCAACTACAATGCCATTTTTTCAGAGTTTAAATAACTCAGTCTGGTAGTTGCCATAAGTTGAGGGACCAAAATGCAACTCCAAGTATCTACTAAAAGAAATCCAATCAGTGAGTTGGTGATTTTGATACATCCATTTGAACCAATTGAGGGCATCACTTTGCATATAGAAACGGGAATCCCATGGAATGGAATAAAACTGGAAAAATTGATCTGCCTGAAATAGCCAAGCTAATGAGTCCGTACCATAAAAAAAAGAAAGTTGAATTTTAGGGGGATGTATAGGAGAAGGAGTGATGGGGGGAGGAATGGTGGTGTTACTGGTGGTAGTAACATTAGCTTGAGAAGTGTTTGATAGAGGTGGTGGAAGAGAGGTTGTAGCATCTACGAAGAAATGGCCGATGGGAGAAGTGGGATCTATTACAGGTGGAATGGTGTGGTGTTGAGCGGATAGGGTAGTGAAGAGGCTAGTGAGGGTATTGTTTAAGGTGTCTTGTTTAGATTGTAATGCCATTTGACGGGTTTCCATGGTGTTCTTGGGTGGTATGAAATTGGGTTTGCAAATTAGCTAATTTGTGGAGGATGGTCTGAAGTGTTTCTTTAAGATCTTTGGATGATTTGGGAGGCATGGAGGTTGGTCAATGAAAGCACCAAGTTGTTACGGTGTTCTAGAGGAGGAAGGATTAAAACACAAAAAAACTGAAAAGAAAGGAAAAGTTTAGAAAGATAAAAATAAAAAATTAACTTTGTTTCCTTCTCTATTATATAAAAATTCTTATAAAGACCATAAAAATTATTCGAAGTGAGACAATTGTTTTCTCTCATAAGAGAAAGATATAAAAAATGGTTAATGTTTCTAAACGTAATTTTTAAACTTTGTGGATTTTAATATTTTCCTAATGGGCCTTGAAGATTGGGTCTAGTATCATTTTATAATTTTTTTTAATTGATTGACCTAATAGTAAACGCTTTGTTATCCAATATATTTCGTTAAAATAAAGATGGATAGTTATCCAGCCAATATAAGTATATTTCTCTTTCTTTTCCCACTCACGCAGTACAATTCATATCTTTATCCGAATTTCCTATTATTTTAGTATGAATTGTAGCAGGTTTCAGTGCCAACTGGTTCAAGAGAACTAATAATTTTTAATATATTTGCTTTGAGCAAATGATCACTAACACGTCCTGTTTCACGTGCCCCAAAACTTATTTAACTATAGGGTTTTGAGGGGAGAAACGACAATTTTAGTATATAAATTCACTAATGTATCATATTTTCACAATCATTTGTGAAATAACTCTAACTCAATTAATTAAATAAAATAAGAAAAATATTGTAAATTTTTAAATAATCATTTTAAAAAGATGTTTACAAGATTTTAGATCTACGGAAAGAGTCTTATTTGAGAGATTGAGATATATATTCGACAACTGCATAGTAAAAATCAATTTATAATATAATATAATTTTAAAATTATTTCTTCTTAAAAAAAATTATTTTTCTTTTCTGTTATAATCTTAAACTTAACATATCTTGACTCATAATATAATAAAAAAAAGGTGAAAAATTCTACAAGCATATCCTTTTACCAAATGAAACACGTAAACCCCATGTTAGAGCTATTAAGGAGTTAAACCTAAATAATTATAAAAGACTAGAAGAATGTGTGATGTAAAGAGACAGCCACTATAGTTTTGAGAGAGTTAGTTGGTACAATCCCATTGAATAGAACATAGGAAAGTGGGAAAAAGGTATGCACCTAAAACAATACAGAAAGTGGGAAAAGAATTTTACGAGGCATGCAAATAAATAGGTCCCTCTAGTTATATTCCACTAAGGTTATTGCATCATGCTTGCAACTTTCATTCATCATAAATACAATTATCTTTATACAAGAAGATATATAACTCTCGTCGGAAGAACTTTGGAATATTCAACCTCATTTAACTTAAAACTTTGACATATATTATTTTGGTATATGTCAATATTGCCTCAAATTGCCTTCATAATTCTTAATACAACAACTATTATAGGTTTAAATTACATTGGAAAATGCTTTTAACATGAATTTTGAGAGTTCCGAGATGAAGAAAATATTATTTTCTTTGTGGATCAACTCATATGGAGAGTATTATATTTAAGAATTTTTCCATTTGACAAGGACCTAACAAAAACAATAGATCAATCCTAAAAAAATTTAAGTTAGTTTCTCTAGAATCATTATAATGACATCTAGAGGTTGTTCTCACAAAAGTTGAACATATTGCTTTTCTAACATACTCGTTATTAATGATAACTCTTCTTTACGGTAAGTGTACCGAGTGAAAAATAATAATTTGTCCTTAAAGATGAATATGGAATCTAAAAGAAATAGTTATTTAAAATTCTAATAGTAGGATTTACTAAGTATAATAATATGTACAATAATTTGATTTGAAAGATATTGGCATAAGTTTTCATGAAAATTAAATAAAAACAAAATAAATGAGTAAAATAATTCAATTAAGAAAATTGAGAATGGGGTTAATCCTTCTCACTTGTCTTTGTAGTTTTAAACATATAACATTTCATCTTAATTGACATTGATGCACATATAAAAATTATTTATATCGATTCCTCGCATACAAAATTTGTAAGAGAGTCTCCTAAATATCGATTCCTCACATATTTATAAAAACTTTTTATCATTACGAATAGATGTTATCGAACAATTAACATTTCAAATTTATTCCTAATATTCAAATATGTTAAGCATTATCATTTAGGTCAGATGCTTAGAAGTACTTTCTAGTCAAATTTCTAAGGATCAAAATCATGAATAATTCAAACTTTGAGAATAAAATGATAATACCAATCATCAATCAAGAACTGAATATTATAGATAAATATAATCTCAATACATAAGAGTTTGAATAGATTACTCCCAATCTCAAAGGAAAGAATTAGCCACTCACGGTGGCTATTACAAGCATAGACAACAAGAAAACAATATCCACAGTGTTTCTAATTATGAGGTTGAAATGTTCAAATTCCGAAATTAGAGGTTGAATTAATTATAATTATTTTATCTATAAAAATTCATAAGTGTCTATCTTTTGTATAAGAAATATTATTGAACTATGTTTTGGTTCACTTTCGATCTTCTTTTCCTTCGCTTTGGTATTCTTCCCCATCCTTGTGTTATCTTTGTAACATTTATGCCTCCAAACCAAACAAGGATTTAGAAGAAACCAGCCATACCATTTTAGACAAACTAACAAACCTCCAAACCCAAATCCAAAAAACCTATGACCATCATGAAGCCCGTTATATTACCTTACATCACAATATAGAAATGCGTCAAAAGGATTGGGAATCACACCAAGAGGCAGACATTCACACCCTTCACATCGTTTTAACATCTATACCACCCCCATTATTTTCCCCCCAATGAAGCAAACAACTCTTCTACTCCCTTCTTCATTCCGACCATACCCGCCATCCCACCCCCACCCCTAATTTCTTAGGCCGCATCATCCATCTTTGCCACAACAATGTCTATTATTCCCCCTCCCATTACACCTCCCCTTGTTCCTACCTTACCCCGACCTCCAAAAATCCAATTATCCATCTTTGATGGGTTTGATTATCTAGATTGACTTTTTTAGTCTGACCAGTTTTTTCAGTTTTACAATACTACTTTGGACTCTTGCTTACACATGGCAGTTTCCTATATTCGCAGAGATGCTATTAGTCTCATCAAGCAGAGTTGTTCAACCTCCATCAAAATAGCATAGCCACTAGGTACCAAAAATCTTTTGAAAAACTATGCAATTGAGTTTTGGGCCCCACACCAGAGATGATCCACAATTGTTTCATTTTTCGCCTGGTGCTAGAGATCAGATGAGAGATAACTTTTCTTCAACCTACCTCATTCATCCAATTCATTGGGTCGTGCAAAGCTCTTAGAATCTAAAATCCACGATTTCAGGAAGTATAACTGTACCCCATAATTCCCCAACCATCCCCACATATTTTACCACCACCACACCCCATTTCTAGCTTCAAACATCAACCACCACACCCACCTCTATGCCTATAAAAAGAACTTTCATCCACCAAATTACAAGAACATAGAGTAGCCGACCTGTTACAACTGTGACAAAAAAAATTTCCTAGTCACAAATGTCTCATCTAACGTTTCTTATTGTTACTCGGTAAATAACCTATACCAGAAAACCACCCAAAAACCTTACCTACCTTAGATATTATCCCTGACATTGAGGACTCTAATCCCATACACCTATCTCTCCAAGCCTTGTCCAGACCCCATCGACCCACACCTTCAAACTTCATGGGTATGTTCACCACACCCCGTCACCATTTTAATGGACACAAGATGTTAATAAAATATTCTTCAACCTCGCTTAGCCCATAATGTCAACCTTTGCACACTTTCTATTACACCGTTTTCCATCATAGTTGGTAACGACGAGAAAATTCATTGCACATATCTCAACCCTTTAGTCATTGTTTCTATACAAAACCATAGTTTTTCCATTCCTTCTTACCTCATTCTGATTGAAGGTGAAAATGTAGTCCTAGGAATGCATTGGTTGCGCTGCCTCAGACCACTACAAGAAGATTTCTCTACACCACAACTTTCCTTCCACCACATGGCACCCCCATAACCCTATAGTTGGAACCACCAAACTTTTAAAGACACATGCTTCCGTAACCTATATTTGTCACCTGCTACAAACCAAATCCATATCGTCTCTCCACTTACTCACCTTTTAATCAAATCTTTTACCATGCTCCAACCCTTATCCACTAAATATACACCCCTAGATTCAAAAACTACTCCACAGATACCCCTCGATTTTCTCACCCCCTCACAGTTTACCCCTCCCCCCATGACTACTATGAGGATTCATTATTGACACCCCTAGAAATCAATCAAACTAATTAGTAGCACTTGCTTAACTTGGGATTTTCTTATTGCAAGCATTCAAATGAAAGATGTTAAGTTCTTTCCTTTTCAACTACATATCTTCAAAAGACAAATCAATTTGAGCTAAATGATACCATATCCACAAGTATCCAACACCATTAATTATCAAAGTTTGGTCATTGCTGAGACAACCCTTCGATTGAAATTGGATAACATTCTTAAAAAAAGAATTAAACTTCTATCCTTATCTATTCGAGAAGAATTTCAAAATTATCAATCCCAAAATTATCAATCCCAAAAGAAAAAAAAAATTCAGATAACATTGCCCTAAGAACTTAACTATTTTATGTATACACATTTTCTGTTATCTAAATCTTGAACTCATGCAAAATGGTTTGATTTTTTTTTAACATTCAATATCATGTTTTCATATTCAATTTGACACTGAGTTATGTGTTCTATTGTCGACTCCCCCATTGCAAAAAAAAAAAAAACTTAGTTAATTTAAGGATTTTACATTTCCTTGGTAAGTTAGTTCTCATAATTAGCTTTGAGAATGAAGATACAAAATAGGTTTGATTGATATGCTCCATATTCAACCCTTAATTAAAAAAATCACCATCTCTCTAAACTTTACCTTTTTCCTTCCTCTGCCTTCTCTATAACTTTTTGAACATCTTTTCCATCAAAATGACGATCGAAGTCTTCCATTTGATTCCTTGAAGCAAATACTACAAGACTACCTAATTAGAATTTTAGACAGAGTAAGTTAATTTTTTTCTCCTTTTTCCTTTGATTCAATTTTTGAAATGTTAAGTTTGTCTTGGTAGATGTTGTTGCATGTGAGGTTTCTAGCTTCAGCCTTGTTAACTCGGGGTTCCAGTGATGTGGTTAGATTTTTTTATCAAGACTGTGTGGTGCAGGTAAAAATTCCCTTAATTTTTTGGTAGGTTTGGAACCTTTAGTGAGCATCTACTCAAACTCAAGTAACGGAAGCTAGTTTTAATTTCAAATAGAACCCTAGCAAGTGTTTGTTGGGATTATCAGACCATCGCTATCGGGTCGTTATCAGACCACCCATAATATGTTATCCCACGCTTGAGCTGCCACTCTCGACATGAGGGGAGTGTGTTGGAGATCCCGCATCAACTAGAGATTAAAACATTTCATAGTATAAAAGTGAGTGTAAACCTCACCTTATAAGCCGATTATTGTATGAGGTTGAATTAAGCTTGAAGTCCACTTCTTAATATGATATATACAACATAGGGTTAGGGTTCAATTGGCAGGAGCCGCCACCGTTGCCGCCGCCGCCTCGCTGGAGTCGCCACCGTTGCCGCCACCGCCTCGCTGGAGTTGCCACTGGATCCTCTTCGAACCCTCCGGCGGAACCTCCACCGAAGTCACCGCTGGAATCGTTGCCGGAGCCTTCATTTTTGCTGCTGCCGTCAATTGTCCTTATCCTCTATGGCTTCTTCCACTTCCGCTGCCATTGTGGCTTCTTCCGCTGCCACTGCCACTATGGCTTCTTTTGCTACCATTATGCTTGATCCGTCTATTGATACTAATTATGTCAATGTTCATCTCTCTATTGTCAAATTGGATGGAACCAATTATGACACTTGGGCCTCAGATATTAAATTAGGGCTAAAGAGTCAAGGTTATGCTGATCATTTTACTCGTCCGAATGTTGCTTGAAATGAGGTTTCTAGTTGGTTGAAAATTGATGCTCAATTATGCATTTTATCAAATCTACCATTCACTCATCTTTAAAACAATTTTTTCATACCTTTGAGACATGTTTATATGTTTGGGAACAAGAAAATTATTATACATCAATGATACTCAACGTCTTTATGGTGTGTGTCAGAATCTTCTCACAATTGTTGCTCCCAAATGTCTTGATGGTACAATGGCAGAATATTTGGGTAAACATCATGTTCTTCTTAATGATTTTAATGAGTTGTTACCTCCTGCCCCCACTCCTTCTCAAGAACTAGAACAAAGACCCACGTTTTTCTTGTTATTAGGTTTACATGGTCTTCCTGGTGATTATTCTCATGTTTGTGATCAAATTGTGGGATCTCCTATCGTGCCCAATTTTACTTCCGCTTGTTCTACCCTTCTACGTCTGCCAGGTAAACACACCATTGATATAATGTCTCATGTTGATGACTCTTCTTCTTTAGTCTTGCAGCATAAGGATTGTACTCACCCTCACAAGCTGAGCAAAGGGCATCACAAGTGTGACCATTGTGGCAAACTTGGACACAAAATTGAAAAATGTTATGCCTTATATGGTTGTCCTCCTAAATCTGTTGTGATTATTCAAACTGCTCCTATGCAACCTTCTACTATGGACCATACTTTAATTGATACCCCAGGCCAGCCTGCTATTTTCAATGAATTTCTTAAATGGTATGAGGATCATCAGAACCCTAGTTCCACGGCTTCTGTTGCACATTCAGGTACATCTTTCGTTGGCCTCACTCACTTTACTTCCCTTGGCCCTTGGGTTCTAGATTCAAGTGCCATAGCATTACTGGTAATAAATCTTTCTTCTCTTCCCTATCTACTACGGGTTATTTACCTTTGGTTACCATGGCCAATAGATATAGGGTATCATCATATGGTGTTGGTACTTTTAATCCTTGTCCTTCTTTATCTATTGATAATGTTCTTTATGTCCATGGGTCTCCATTTAACTTATTATCCATTAGTCGTCTCACTCATTCCCTTGATTATGTTATTTCTTTTACCAAAGATTCTGTTTCTTTACAGGATCAGAGTTTGGGACAGATGATTGGCACTGGATGTGAGTCTCATGGACTGTATCAATTACAAATCTCTGCACATGTTGGCGCAATCGTGGATTCTCCATCTCTCATTCATGCTCGGTTGGGTCATCCTAGTCTTTCCAAGTTGCAGCAACTTGTTCCAAGTTTGTCTAATGTGTCTAGTTTATCGTGTGAGTCGTGTCTAGTTTATCGTGTGAGTCATGTCAGTTAGGGAAGCACATTCATAGTTCTTTTCCTAGTAGTGTCTCACAATATGTTTCATCTCCTTTTGCCTTAGTTCACTCTGACATTTGAGGACCAAGTCGTATTAAGTCTAATTTAGGATTTCAGTATTTTGTTACTTTTATTGATGATTATTCAAGATGTACTTGGGTGTTTTTAATGAAAAACCATTCTGAGTTGTTTTCTATATTTTAAATATTTTATAATGAAATTAAAAATCAATTTGGAATTTCCATTCGAATTTTGCACAGTGATAATGGACGTGAGTATCTTTCTCATTCTTTTAAAAATTTTATGGCTTCTCATGGTATTCTTCATCAAGCTTCATGTGCCTATACACCTCAACAAAATGGGGTAGCCGAGCGCAAGAATAGACATCTTGTTGAAACAACTCGTACTATTTTAATCAATGGTGATGTTCCTCAACGTTTTTGGGGTGATGTTGTTCTTAGTGCATGTTATCTCATTAATCGCATGCCATATTCAGTTTTAGATGACAAAATTCCTCATTCTATTTTATTTTCACATGACCCTTTCCACTTTTTACCTCCTAAATTTTTAGGGTCCACATGTTTTGTTCATAATTTTAGTCCTGATCTTGATAAATTATCTCTTAAGTCACACAAATGTGTCTTTTTAAGGTTCACTAGATCACAAAAAGGATATAAATGTTTCTCACCTTCTCTAAATCATTATTTTATTTTAGTAGATGTCACCTTCAGTGAATCTTCCCTTTACTTTAAGTTTTGTCTTTTTCCTTCTATTTCTTCATCTAATCAAGTTAATATTTTTCTTGTTGTGCCTATTACACCTAAAGATTCACCACCGCCACCAACTCTTCAGGTGTACAGTCATTATCAAACGTCTCATCATTCATAAGATGACTCTCTTCTAGTGCCAACACCTCATCCCCCTTCGGCTCCGACAATTGAACTTGATTTTCCTATTGCTATCCGTAAAGGTATATGTTACCATAGACTATATGAACCCTTTTATACCTGCCTTTCGTCTATTTCTTCTGTATCCATTCCAAAATTTGTAGTTGATGCCTTAGCTCATCCTGGTTGGCATCAAGCCATGCTTGATGATGAAATGAATGCACTTCAGAATAATGGAACTTGGGAACTTGTTCGTTTACCATCTAAGAAATCTGTTCTTGGTTGCAGGTAGATTTTTGCTATCAAAGTTGGTCATGATAGTACTATTAATCGTCTCAAATCTTGTCTTGTGGTTAAGGGTTATACCCAAATTTTTTGTTTAGACTATGGTGATACTTTTTTCTCCAGTGGAAAAGATGGCTTATGTTCGCTTATTCATAGCTATGGTTGTTCTTCAACAATGGTCTCTTTATCAATTGGATGTCAAAAATGCCTTTCTTAATGGGGATTTGCAAGAAGAAATTTATATGGAATAACCTCCCGGTTTTGTTGCTCAAGGGGAGTCTTCTAGATTGGTATGTCGTCTTCATAAATCTTTATATGGCCTCAAGCAGTCTCATAGGGCTTGGTTTGGAAAATTTAGCAATGTTGTTCAGTAGTTTGGTATGACTCGTAGGGAAACAAATCATTCAGTTTTTTATCGTTACTCGAGTGCTGGGTGTATCTATCTTGTAGTATATGTTTATATAGGAAAAGAAACATACGGGTTAAGCCAATTACATAAATATGAAATATCTAACAATATCTATAATATCTCATAATATCTAATAATATCTAACAAGACCAAAAATAATTACTCACTATATTCACTAAATTAGATACTAATTTAGAGACTACAAAATTATTGATATCTAATGTGGTTTTTATAAAATGGTTTCCAAATTGGTATCTAAATTAGCTACCAAAGTTTTAGCTACTAATATTTTAGATTCTAAATTAGTCTCTTAAAAACTAACAGAGACTAATTTAGATCATAAGTAGTTAGTAGCTAATAGTTAGATACCAATTTAGAAACTACTTTATAATTTTTTATTAATAATAGAAACTATTTTAGATACCAATAATTTTTTAGTTTATAAAATAGTCTCTAATTTAGTCATTATAGTGACTAATTTGGTCTCTAAAATTAGTTTCTATTTAATGATTTTCTTGTAGTGTTTATTATTTTTAAGTGCAAATTTTATTTTTTATTTAAAAGTATGATTAAAGGAACTTAGTTATGTGTTTAAGTGAATTTTGTGATATATTTGAATTGTTTAGAAAGTTTAAAATATGATGTGATTGAATGGTGTATTGATGTGCTAAATAAAGTATGCAATGAGGTGAAAATGTGATCAAGAGATAATATTTTCAAGAAAGAAAATACCGTGTTGAGATTGTTATTAGAGTGTATTGATTTGTGAGTATCCTGTGAATGAGAAAATCCTAACTCTATTGATATAATGGGATCACATAGATGAAATTATTCAAAGTTGGTGAGATTCGAAGGAGATTCATTTGACTGAGTTTGAGGTTTGAAAGATCTTATCAGAGAAGATCATATGGATTTACCCTGTCATAGGAGAGAATGAGATAATGAAATATTGAGATGATTATGCGTATGACTGTGTGGATTCACAATGAGTAGCATGACAGGTGTAGGTCTCCGGATGCTAATTTCAATACACAAATTTTCTCAAAGTAGAGTTAAATGTCTAAGTATGTGGGTCAGTAGAAATTTAATATGAGTCATGTGAATGATGAATGTTGATAAACACTTAATGATTTTGTAATCATGAGATTTGATGACTTCATGTTTGTTAATTAAAATTGAGAGTACATGGAACACAATATAACACGAATAATCAACACATTTAAAACTAACATAATTACGTAAATAAAAACACTTGTCTCATCACTTGTGCCAATTCATTTTTGACGAAAATTATTATTAAAAATAAATTAATTTAACTAAAAAAATATTTTTTTAAAGAGATATTTCTATTTAGGTCAGTAATCTACTAAGATTTACAATTTAAATGTAGTAAAGTAACTTTAAACATAAAAAATCAAATTTCTAATATGAATTAACTTAATGCAAAACATTTTTATGGAACTTATTTGATCTTTAAGACATGTAAAAGCATAGAATTCATACGTTCTATCAAAATAATAAAAATAGAAAAAAATATACAAGAAAAGAAAACTTTAATCCTTAAAAGAGATTATTAGAAAACAATTGACAGAATAAGGTTAATGAAATCTAAATATTAGTCATAAATGAAAATCAAGGAAACAAAGATAACTTAATAATATTTGACCATAAACAAAGAGAAAAGAATTATCAAGATCGAAACATAAATTTAAATATGAAATCTATAAAATTAGTGAACAAGAATTTTTTTTCTTTTTGACATCATCAGATAATGAAATAAATTAAAATACAACATTATTTAAGAAGTGTTTTAATTCTTATTAAAAAAAAGAAAGAAGTTATTTATTATAACACTATTGCAGAAAGGGTTTACAACGACGACTATTTTATATTTACAACGGCAGCTATATAGTCATATTTATTGTATGTGTAGTCTTAAATCGAAGATATACGAATGCGGCTATTTAGCCGCACTCGTAAATGCGATTTATAAATGTGACTATGGTAAATCATCATCATCACACTCGTATATGCTTCTGAATGATGGACTAGTAATGCATTTACGAATGTGGCTATAACCATAGCTGCATTTATAAATCCCATTTACGAATGCGGTTGTGGTAAAGAGTCGCATTTATAAATCTTGCATTGAATTTATAAATGCGGCAATGGTAAATAGTTGCATTCGTAAATCGTTGTTTTTTTTTAAGTACAATCTGTTTATTGCTAATTCCAGTTAAATTGACTTGTTCAATTATAACCCAACCAGAGAAATACATAAATTCAGAGAATCAAATTTTATATATTGATCAAAATGTATTACAAATTCTAATAACATATCTCTATCTATGTATCTAATTCCTACACTATTCATCAGTTATCCTAGAGTTATAAAAATTTAGGAAATATGTGGACCAAGTATTTCTCACATATGATAAGGCTTCCGAAGACACTGGTCGCTCATCCGTGAAGTACTACATTACAAAAATAAGGTTCACATAAATTAGTTTTAAGATACATATATGTTTAAGAATTATAAAAATAATTTACCATCATGTTACGTCATGTCAATCACTTTTAAGGCTTAGCCTTACAATGGTAATCATCCATTGCATAATGTAATATCCACACTCATAGCTTCCTAGTTGTTTATTACACTATAATTCAATAAAAAGTAAAAGTTAATATAGACAAACAATGAAAAGAGAAAGACAAAAAATACAAACCTTTAGTTTTATCCACTTTAGATTTTGAAAATTTGAATTGGATCAATCTTTTAGGATGTTATATCCACGCCATGAACTGATTAATATAAAAAAACCGTGTTAGTATATGCTTAATGAATAACATACAAATTTAAGTTTATAGTGTACTTACCTATCAATGATATTCTTCATATGTGTGGATGAATTCTTGTGTAGGGAACAAAACCACACAATAGTCTTTTCAACCATTGATAAGACAAGTAACTGCCAATGATCTCTATATCATCCGTGAAAAGAGTTAGTAAATATTTAAAACATGAAATAGTAATAATTGACTACTTATAATTAAACTTACTCATTAATATAAGGGCATAAGTGGGATTAGTATATGCAGGATCTAAGAATCCATACACATTTTCCTTCCCCTCAGTGAGTCAGACTCCATTCAAAAACCTACAAATTATTAGTTAAAGCATAATCAATAATAATTTAACATAAAGTAAATTGAAATATATGTAAAGATACTTACATCATAAAAACTTGAATTATATTTATATTGAGCTCTTGATCCCTAGCTACAAATTCTAACAAATCTGTCATGTATATGTACAGTGGCAGTTCAGTGTTTATTTCAAAAAATGTATCATCCCAGGGAACTTCCTAAGGTTCTCGACCAATCTGTCTAGCAGCTACAACTAAGGAAGTTATAGGATTGTCAACTGGAACCTCATACTTCTTTTTCGGACTTGGTTTCTAACGAGTTTTCTACAAAATAAAGAATATTTGTATTAAATTAGATGTAATATATAAATATAAATTAATATAATGAAATGAAATTATTTTTGGAGGTTCAGGCATAATTCGAATGAGGTTTCTAGGCCAGGATAAGAATGTCTGAAATGCATCGGCCACAGTTGTCACCTCATCTGAAGGCAGTGGAACATGAGCGTTAGGTACTCATACTCTTTCAACTATTACCTTCGCCACATCAGGGGATAGAGGAACGTTATGTAAGGTGGTGGCCTCTTGATAGACTTTTCCAATGGCCACCACCTGAGGAACCATGTCGCCCTCTACTAGTAGCTCACATTGGCCCGTCTGGCCAATGATATCATCCCCTGATGTTGTAGAAGTCGCACAACTCCCCTTTGAGCTCTTGGGAGCAGGACTAACAAGGGGTTGAATCGGCTCAGCACAAACTTATTGTGATAGAAACTTTGTCGCAACTCTAGCTGCATCCGTTCAGTCTTTTTTCTTATCTCTTTCATTCATTCTTGACGTATCTTACTCGTCATTTCTGCTTTAGTCTTTGTGGAGGAGGAGGATGGGTGTCATTGTGAAACTCCAAAATATAGTTGAAGTCCAACCCCTTGTCCAGCTGTACGAACACGACCACAGTGCTTAGATCATCCAATTGCTTCAACCAGGATATCGCGACGACCTTCAGGAACAAAATTACCTTGGGAGCTCAAGGAATCCTGCAAGAAACCAAAATCATATCAATTTTTAATATAATTAATTCTTTAAAATTAATGCAAAAGAAGCTAAAAATAACTTACAATTTTTTCGATGATAACCCCTGATTGCTCAGAACTCGGTGCACCCAACTTTTTAATTCGGGCCCTCTTCCATTTTTCATGGCACAAAGGTGGTGATGGAGGAGTAGTGACCCCTGTATCAATCTCAGACCCAGTCCCCTGTCTGGATTGCATTGTTTCCTCCATCAGTATTGCTTAAGCTTTCAATACCCCGAACGAGACAGTATGTGCGGGGTAACATTCTTTAAAGCTATGTCTTGAGCTTTCTTTCGACGATCCTATCATAAATAAAATAAAGAAAGTGAATTAAATAATATTAACTTATTAATGTTATATAAATAAAAATAGTTAAGTAACTTCACTTACCTTTCAAGCTTCATTTTCACGGCTTTGAACAAAAAGACGCCATGTCTCTTCATCAATATGTTTGTGTTTTAAAGAAGGATTTTCGCCTTTAAGCTTTCCAAAAATATGATTCTTCGTCAGTCTTGACTTAATCCGACAAAATTTAAGTCTGATATTGGATATAATCTTTGATCAAAGCGGTTCCACATTAGGAATTTTGAAATTTGCTTGCAAAATAACATCACCAAATTAAAATTAATCAATGAATATTAAAAAACACTATTTGATAACAATAATAATGTAAACTTTATGAGAACATCCTCCCAGAGCATCTTCTGATCGACCTCTGACACGTCATCCCATGAATGAATCAAAATGTAGAGCCTCTCACAAGAAACAACTCCTGGATAATTGTTAAACAAATCTGCATTAGGACCAAAAGCTACTCCAATGTTGACGTCAATGTCAACACGTGTTGTCTCACCAGCAACACGTTTCAATGAGAGTCGCTTCAATCTAGGAGGTCCTCTACTGCCTCGTTCAGATCGGGATCTGATTGGAGTCTGATCGTCATCCATATCTCTGTTTAAAAAATTAGGTAACAAACATTAGTTAATCTGCATCGAAAGAAAATCATATAAAACAAATACATAAAATTCTAAATGCATATTATAAAAAATATTTCTAACTTTATTACCATAGTGGGTTCAATGTTATTATGTAAATTCCTTCACTGTGGTTTTTACGGGTTGCATGTGCATCATCAACTACATCGTCATCTTTATTAATTATCATTGGTGTGAATGAACGGGGGTCACCATTTTCAATATCATCTATGGCCTCCCCACTAGCACAAAATGTATAAACAACAACTATTTATTTAATGCGGTTTTAGGGTTAGCCGCTGTCATTCAAAATGCGGTGGCATCTTTTAAATTACTTTCATTTACGAATGCAGCTATTTGTAATAGCCGCATTCTTAAATCAAAACACATGATTTACGAATGAGGCTATTTAAATAGCCTCATTCTTAAATCAAAGCGCATGATTTACGAATGCGACTATTTAAATAATCGCATTCTTAAATCATTTTTTACCCTAATTTTGAAGCGCGCCACTTACGCTTTCATACTTTCTTTCTTTTTGGTGCTTCGCGTTTTCTCTTTGTTTCTGCTTTGGTGTTCCTCTCTTCTTCTACGAGTTTCATTGTGTTCTCGTACCATTGTAAGTTTGTTTCGATTCGCTCTCTTTCTTCTTCACCAATGGTGTTTAAATTTTTTTTGTTTCACTTATTTGTTTGTTTTCTTGCATTGGCGAAGGGTTCATCTATGCTTCATTTTCTCTTTTGTTTCTGCTCTCGTGCTTCCTCTCGTTTTCTATGAGCCTTCATTATCTTCTTTGTGCCATTGTAGGTTCGTTTCAAGTTCTCTTTCTTCTTCACCATTGGTTTATATATAATTTTTCATTTCTCTTATCTATTTGTTTTCTTGTATTGACGAAGGTCACCACTACTTCATTGCCTGTTGTTTGGGTTATTGCTATGTCGTATTTGCTTCGTTGTTGTTGTTGCCACCGCTATTGCTGCCTTAGGGTTTAGGGTTTTATTTTTTTTTTTAAAAATAATTAAATAAGAATGAGGCTATTTACCATAGCCGCATTTATAAATCACATTTACGAATGCGGCTAAATAGTCGCACTTGTAAATCTTCGATTTAAGAATGCGTGCTGATCAAGTGCAGCTATATAACCGCCCTTATAAATGTAAAATAGTCGCATTCGTTTTGCCTTTTTGCACTAGTGCCCCTTGTTTTTATTCCGTGTAAAACGACATACCAATGTTCTCACGTAGGATCTTCGATGTACAAAACCTGAGATGCTTGTTGAACCATTATAAATGGCTCATCTCGATACCTTATCTTCCGAAAGTCCACTAATGTGAATCCTGATTCATCAATTTTAACCCCACTTTTATTGTCAACCCATTTACACTTGAAAATTATAACAAAAAACTTAGTATGGTCAACCTCCCATATCTCTTCTATAAACCCATAGTATGCCATTGATCCAAGTACAGGATTTGTATCTTTCGAAGTGGAAAATTACATTGACTCGGCTTCAAGAGTAACACCAGAATTTTGAATTGTATTCTTTTCATCCATAGACTTCATATAAAATATACAATTGTTCACTCCGTACACTATACAAGAAATGCCATCAAACTTCAATCCAGCAGTCAACCAGGTCAAGGTCTCTAATGTCGTGGAATCCTTTAACAACTCATCTTTAAACCAAGGCATGAAAGTTCTATTATGTTCCATCAATACCCATTTCTATGCTTGTCTTGGGTTATTTACATTCACAACGACTTTATGAGCTTTTATGTAAGGTATAACTTCATTTGTGTTGTTCAATATATACAAATGTGGTAAGACTTCTTATCAAGATTTGCTTACAATATTCACACCACGCAAATATTTACTTGTAGAACGTCTGTGGTGCCATGAATTAGCTGGAAAACCTATTGGATTTGCTTTTGACATGTACTCTTCTATGTAAGGTATAACTTCATCTATGTTGTTCAATATATACAAATGTGCTTGTAAGACTTCTTATCAAGATTTGCTTACAATATTCACACCATGCAAATATTTACTTGTAGAACGCCTGTAGTGCCATGAATTAGCTGGAAGACCTATTGGATTTGCTTTTGACATGTACTCTGAACAAAATTCAATACTTTCTTCAGCTATGTACCTTTCAATCATTAAAGCTTCTGGATGATAATGATTTTTCACATAACCTTTCAAAATTTTCATATACCACTCAACATGATACATCCATCTTAAGTACATTGGTCCACACAATCTAACCTCTCTTACAAGATGCACAACTAGATGAACCATGATGTCAAAAAAAGATAGAGGAAAAAACATCTCTAATTCACACAAGATAAAAAACAATTTCATCTTGAAGTTCATCTAGTTTTAATGGATCAATGACTTTACAACAAATGGAAGAGAAGAATGAACACAAACGAGTTATGGTATGTCTAACATTTTTTGGTAAGATTCCACGAATAGCTACCGGCAACAACTGTTGCATCAAGATGTGGCAATCACGAGACTTCAACCCAACTAACTTCAAATCTTGCATAGACACTAGGCTCTTCACATTTGAGGAATGTCCTTGTGGCCCTTTCACATCCTTTAGACATTGACAAAAACTTACTTTTTCATCTTTTAACATGGTGTAACAGGCTGGCGGCAAATATGTACGCTCATCCATTTCTATCGGTGCCAAATCGCCTCGTATGTTCATCTCAATCAAATCTAAATAAGCATTTAGACCATCCTTCGTCTTCTCATTAATGTTAAGAAGTGTACCAATTAAGCTATCACACATATTCTTCTTAACAAGCTTTACTTTTATACAGTGTCTGACTTCTAACCTCGACCAGTACGGAAGATCAAAGAAGATTGATTTTTCTTCCAAATGTTTGACACATATGACTTTTTTTTTACTTACCGAAGGTGTGGTCTATGTTATATACCTTTTCGTAAACCTCAATACCAGTTAATGGAGTTGGTGGATCACTAGTCTCTTTATGTCCATTAAAGGCTTTTTTCAACCTCCGGTAAGCATGATGACTTCTAAGAAACCTCTGATGCCGAAGATATATTATCTTCCTTCCATGTTTCAATTGTTGAGAAGCGATGTCTTCTTCGCATATTGAACATGCTTTATGACCCTTAACACTATACCCTGATAAGTTACCATATGTCAGAAAGTCATTGATGGTGCAAAATAACATTGCATGCAGCTTGAAAGTTTCATTAGAAAATCTGTTAAATACTTCAACACCCTGATCCCACATTAACTTCAAATCTTCAATTAGGGGACTTAGATAAACATCTATGTCATTCCCTGGCTGTTTCAGACCGGATATCATCATAGACAACATCATGTATTTTCACTTCATGCACAATCCAGGAGGTAAGTTGTAAATAACTAGTAAAACAAGCCATGAACTGTAATTTGTACTCATATTACCAAACAGATTCATTCTGTTTGTAGCTAAACCAAGTCGGATATTTCTTGATTCTTTACCAAACTCTGGTAACTCGTCTTCAAATTTCTTTCAATAAATAGAATAAGCTAGATGTCGCTACATGCCATCACATTTCCTCTCATCTGCATGCCATCTAAGATTCTTAGCATCGTTTGGGTTTTCAAACAAACGCTTCATCCTTGAAATGATGGGAAGATAGCACATAACCTTCATTGGGGGTCCATGCTTTTCTATCTCTTCAATAGTATCATCATCTTTTTGTTTCAACTTAAAAGGTGATAACCCACACCTCAGACAACTTTTCAACAATTCAAAATCTTTCATGTATGCAATAATTAGGACATGCATGTATCTTTTTATACTCCATACAATTGGAAAAAGAATATTTTTGGCCTCATAATTATGATTAGGTAGAGTATTCCCCTCTGGAAGCACATCCTTCAATAACTGAAGCAATTTCGTGAAGCTTTTATCAGTCCATTTATTTATTGCCTTCAAATTCATCGATCTTAACATTGCCGACAACCTTGTGAAGTTAGTTGATCCAGGATACAATGGAGTCTTTGCATCGCTTGACATACTTCCATATCCATGCACTTCTGCAAAAGACTCAGCTCCCACATCACGAATCATGTCCTTCAATCGATCATCATGTACTGCATCTCCATGGTGGACTCCACATATTTTTCAGTTACGGAAACACGTGGTAAATTTAATAATTCACCATGCCATGTCCAAATTGTATAAGAACGAAGATACCTATCACATAGAAAGTTCTCACTCATTATCTTAACATCTAGTATCCTTCCATTCAAACAGTTAACGCACAGACACCTGATTTTTCCTCCATCATGACCACTATTATTCGCGTTACGTTGCACAAATTGTATAAATTCTTCTACTCCTCTTTCGTACTCATCACTTATGCGGAAAAAATTAATCCAATTTCGATCATTATATTTTGTAATAGTCATACAAGTGTTTCTAATAAGTGTTCTATCTCACACGTTTGTCGAGGGTCGAACACCCCCGAACTCAAAACCAGCACGTATCAATTGTCGATGGTCGAACACCCTCAGACTCAATACCAACACAATAATTATATTCTAAACTAACAACTAACATAATATAAATTAATAATAAATACAAATTATAATAAATACTAAATAATATAAATTTTAAAAAGTGTAAATTATAATAAATAAAAAATAAACAAATTCATAACATTAAAAAAAATCAAAAAAATTTAAAACACCAACCTTGTGTGTGAAGGCAACATTGAGAGTGGCACGAAAGTGCCAGCAGACGCGACAACAACGAGGAAGCAATGAAACACAAAGGCAATGAAACAGTACTTTGATCAATGCAAGAAAACAAAAAAAAAGCAAGAGAAACGAACGAACTTAATAATGGCACGAAAATAAGAAGAAGAATAAGAGCTCAAACGAACTTACAAAGGCATGAAAACAAGACAATGCAGCTCGCAAAAGAAGAGAGGAACAAGAGAACGCACAAGAAGCGAAAGAAGAGGAAGAAAGTATGAAAGCATAAGTGGCGCACTTCAAAGTTAGGGTAAAAAATGATTTAAGAATGCGATTATTTGTAATAGCCACATTCTTAAATCAAAGCTCTTCATTTATTAATGCGGCTAATACAAATAGTCGCAATCTTAAATGAACTTTATTACAAAAATATCACCGTGTTTTGAAAGTCTACGTCTAATGGTAAAAACGCATTTAAAAAACAGTAGATGTTTTTATATTTTGTACTAGTGTAACCTCTATGCAAAAAAAATAAAATCCTATAAGATCATTTCAAAGTAAAATCTATTTATATAAAAAAAAACATCTATCTAAAACCTATTGTTACCAAGAAAAAACAAGGTTACATCCTTCCAAACACCTTTTGTTATGCTCATTGTTTACCTTCTTTGTTTTCAGATATTCCAAATCACCCCAACACTTTTCCCGGTCAAATTTCCTCTAATATTGAGTTGTATTAATGTAAACTTGCAAACATTTTGTTGTGGTTAATTATGTCTTACATTACTAATGTCCACCCAGTTATCACAGGATTGCCAAATCTTATGTGTTATCTTAAAAACAGAAGATGTTGCATAATTTCACTACTTTCTTACACTAAAAGATGTTGTAAAGTTTTACTACTTTCGAAGTACATCGTACAGACTAAGTTACTCTGAAGGACATATCTTCTATGTAGAATCTACTCTCATTTAAGAATCCTCCATGCAAATTAGTGAAGAAGAATATTAATACTGACACTCGTTTTGTTATTCCCATGTGCAGCGTTTAGAGAGCTTTGTTACCCCTAATTACGAAAATAAATAAAAAAATCCATATATAAACCATTGAAGTAATTATTCGGTTTATCTTAATAAATGCACAAAGTCTATACAATACTTGTCAAAAGTCCACTTCGTGTGTTTACGGATTCGAAAGTTTGCTTCACATTGTGACAGTTTTTAATAATACTTTACCACCTACTAACAGTTTAAGGATAAAAGAAAAAAAAATTATATTTGCCTTGTTGGCATCCAAGGTATTAGTGACATAGGTGGGATTCCATTATGAAAACTGGGTCCATATTTGAGTAGTGTTGTCAACTTATTGTGGAATGAAATGATGACAAATTTTGACCAGAGATAGCCATTTCTATCTTTTTAAGGACTTGCCTCTTCTACTTTATTGAGGAAGAATGAAACAACCCACATGTACCACCGAATTTCAGTTTATGATGGCTATTCCAAATTATGCTATATATATATATATATATATATATATATATATATATATATAAATATACCACTTTCCAGATTACAGTAAATGTAAAGGCCCTTACACATGTAGTATTTTTGAGTTGAGAACACAGGGTTTAATATTTTTATATTCTGCATACATGTGATTATAATAATGAAAAAAAGGAATATATAAGTGTAATTTGAGAAAATATATATATATATATATATATATATAAATATTTTTTCTATCAGCAATAAAATGATATAAATAGAAATATTATGGTATTAATCCATATAAAAAATCTCAATTCCAGAGGCAACAAAACATATATTATCCAAACACGTAAGTCTAGATCATTATCATCTACAATAGCCCAGATAAAAGAGTTTCTTTCATCACGTATCAATAAGTTCAAACATAAATCTCAAATATGTTCTGAGGAGGACTATCTGCACCACCTCACACATAAAAAAGTATGTCCCTGGTTGTGTTTGCACCATGCCGCTGTGCAGGATCTCATCTCCAGGGGTCACTCATTCAAAATACATGTAAACAAGTCAATGAATAGAATTTAAGCACGCAACCAAATTCAAAGTATGAGAAATTTGTTTTGGAAAACTTATAGTTTCCCATATTCAAACTTTGACTTGAGTCATAGTAAAGATTTTTATCGGATTACCACTTTCTCATTAAAGATTACTCTTTCTTTTATTCCAGATTCTCAAAAAAACAAGTCATATATATATATAACCACATGCTATTCCTCAAACTATCCCTTCTCATATTACCTATATGATCAAAATATTGTTTAGTCCTGTCATAATGTACAAATAACCTACCAACCCATATATCAATCCTATATCACATCTTAAAAGTTATTTTACATGTGAAGAAAAGATGATTAACGCATTTTTTTTTTTTTTACAAAACCACACATGACACATACGTCTTATTTGAAATCAGTTTAGACATTAAATTATCCTATGTTGTAATGCATAAGGGGGAGTACTTTTATGTTCAAAAGAAGTGAAAGTTGAAGTTAGTTTGTGACAACATATTAGCATTGGTATAATCAGTAATTTATCATAAGCGGATTTTACAAAATATGTATTTAATGAATCACCCAACCGAACCCAAATGTGATTCCTATGGGTATCTATGTGTATCAATGAAATGTTTTTTAACTTCCTCCATGAAAGCATTGAGAGATTATTTGAAACCAATCTCTTCTCCATACTATCTACCAAATCCATTAGCTCTCATGCCACCGCTCATACTTTTCTAGGATACCCTCCTTGTTGTGTACAAAGTTGATGAATATTTTTGGGTATTTATTAGGGAATCATTCTCCTGCCATTTATCAGTCCAAAACTGATTTTTAGTTTCAATTCCTATTTTCCACCCTCTAAGTATGTGTCAAACCAAATATTTGAATTGCTTCCACATATCTTTTTGATATCTTTCCACCACCAAGACTCTAATTTTGAATCAGCTAAATCATCCAACCCTCTCCAACAACCATATTTAAATTCTAGTACTTGTTTTAAAAAACCTAAATCCTCACTTCCATAGATATATTAATATAATTCACTCTAAAGATTAATAATCATAATTAGTTACAAGTCTATGATTTAAATTTTGAAGAAAAATAAAAAATAAAGCAGAGTCAACAAAAAATATAAAAATTAAACAGAGGTTAACATAACAATAACAAGTTTATTAGGTCGAATATTAGAAAAATACGGAGAGAGAAAAAAAACAATTATACAAGACAGCAATAGTATTTGGCTTTTAATACAAATTAAATTCTTATAAAAAAAACCTATTAAATTGAGAAATCCAGTTGGAAGAGTTTGACAAAAGAGCTATGCCAATTGTCTTCTAATTCCCATGTTGACTTGTTGCACGTGAAATCGAAATGCGATTAATTAAGACTATAAAAATATAATAATCACTTTAAAGATGTTGAGTATAACGTGAACCATCGAATCCCTAATAAATAAAGAATTTAACCAACACATATAATGGAACAAAACTTTTTTTCTTCATCCTTGTCGTCGTTTAAGCGTCGTGTTACTATAATTAATCTTTTCGGAATATTACGTACTATTTATTTTGCAATAACCTTGTAACTTATTTGAAACACCATTTCAGATTCACAGCCATGTTAAGTAGTCGGAGGAAGAGATAAGAAACAAGAGCCAAAAATATATTAAATTATTGTCAGGTTAAATATGTTTTTTTTTTCTTTATTATAATACAAAATTGATTTTTATTCAAATTTTATATTATTCAGATATTTGTAATATGAAAATGATTTGAAATATATCTTTTTAAAATGATTGTTAATCTTTTCCAAAATTATTAGTAAAAACTAATTTCATGTAATAATACAGAAAAAAAATATATTTAATTTATTATTGTAATGAGTATATCCATACAAATAAATGAAAGAGGAGATTAAAATATACTTGTTTTGCATATATAGTATAACCATAACGTTATTTTAGCTTTTTAGTAGAGCACCACCATACAAGTTGAACAAGCAAACAGAACTTTATGACTTTGATTTTACAAGTAGAAGACCAAATATATATGTAAATTAACTAATTCTCTTATACATTTTTTGGGTGCAACTAATTAACTTAATGCAAATTATAGTCGTTTTTGGGATTAAACCCCTCCTGGGGATTTTGGATCATGATCTCTATTTGCTCCAGTCCCTTCATAGTCTTGGGTTTCCAAATAAACCCTTCTCTCTATCAATTCTCCTTCCTTCATATCACCCACCACTTCATCACCATTTCCAAGGCCATGCTCCAACTACAAAACACATTATAATAACAAGTTATTCATCAAAAGAAGGGAAACTATATAATCTTTTATATTCATGAACTCAAAACCTATCTTCTCATCCCTTACTAGATGTATTCAGAGCAACAATATGATGGACACACAAAAATTTCCTGTGGATAGTTTTTCAAATCCTTTAATTTGGCTTTTAATAGCTTTTAACAATATATAGAAGGAATATTCTTATTTAGTATAAGTATTTTGTTGAACAATTTTATCCCTTTGACTTAAACTAATACTTTCTTTCAAATTCCCTAATTAAGTTAATCAGCCTAATAAACTCTGATTAATAATTATAATAATTGGTAACTCCACAAAAGTGTTATGAGAGGAAGATATTCTTTGCTTATGAGAGAGATTGTAAAGTAAGGAGCACTGACCCTAAAAGAAGACATGGCAGAAAATTCCTCTTCATCAACTTTCAAATTTCGGGTTCCTGTAACCAAACAAAGCAATCAAATTCATCATATATTTGAAAATTTACATAGAAACTTAAAAGAAAACTGAAGAATCAGTAAATTAAATATCCAATGAAAATCTTACTTGTTAAAGGAAGATGAGAGGCAGAAAGAAGATATGTGAAGTGCAAAAAGATTATCAGCAGCAGTAGCAGGTTGATGAGGTTTCTCTGCATCTTAGATGATGAATAGCAATAGCAGTAGCAATAGCATACACCACAGCAAGTTGTTGGATGACAAGGAAAGCACTTGACGCGGATGAGAGAGGGAGCATGAAGCTGTGTGCTTAAATAGGTGGCACAATAAAGAGACTTGAATGCAGTAATTATGTATCACATAAGCCAAAAAAGTCAACTTGTTCATTTTATTTTCTATTCTATTCCCACCACAGACCTAACTCCATTTATTTACTGTTCATAATCTATTTGGTAAAGATCATAAAGGTGGTGGCTGTATTTCTTTCAAAAGTCTTTTTTAGCACACTGCACCCAAGACAATGTTTAAAAAATATTATCATGGTGTTGGAAGTGTGTGCATATTATCAACTTCACATTAAATTTAACTTGCTTTTAGTACCTACACTTTAATTGAGTAGTGTTGTTGCGGTTTGGTTAAGCCAAATCGGTTTTTATTTTTAGGACAAGACACAAGAATAGGAAAATTAGCATCATGAACCATCATAACTTGACATGGATATTCATTATAGCATGTTTTATTATGAAATAGAATGGATCTATAGATCCAAAAGATGAAATTCTCCTTGAAAAATAGATAAGTTAAAGTTGTCAAAATGAACCCTAATATGTTGTCCTTAACCAACATTTGTCAAGGTCCCTTAATATAGATCCATAAAGGAGCAACCCGTGTCACACGCACACTTATGTAGTTAGATTTAAATCTATAATATTTTTGTAAGAATCCTTCATCATCATAGAAGAACAAAATGACTGCTTAATATAAAGCTGAGCTAAAAGTAAAGTGGGTAATATGTAGTGGGTTTGAAAATTTAGAAAACAAGTTAATTTTTTGTCTACTTAATCAGAATTTTTAGACAAATCCATTTATCATGTCAAACGACTCAAACTCAGAGCAGGTATTAAACTAGTCTGTTTTTCTAATATTAATATTTTATAAATTATTTTTTTAACCTAACCTAAAATAATAATTAATGTATTTTATATAACTGTACCGACCAGTCCTCAGACGTTGTTGACCGCTAGTATTGATGGGGCCACGTACGTTGGTCTCACGAGCGGCGTGGAACAATGTCTCGCAAAGCATGTGAGCTAGGGCGTCGAAGAGTGGTCAGAGATCGGTCACTAAGATGTGCTGATGTGTCCTCGGTAGTGTAGAGAGGTCAGACATCGGTGACTTGAACAGCAGAGCCGGGCCACGAGAAGTGGATCCTAGACCACACACCAGTTACCAGTTAGGGGGAAGCCTAGATCACGAGGGGTCCATGCATGTGGTGTGAATGACGCATTCAGGCGTAACACATGTAAAGAGCCACTGGAAGAGAAACGACCCATGAGGGTCACGTTCCAGGGGTGAGCTGCATGCATGGCACGTGAACAGCTAGGACACTCCCAGGACGGATGGCCCCAGAGATTAAGTACACAAGTTGGTATCCAGGTGGTCATCCCGTCAGAGGTTGCACTCCAGTAAGGGAGCCTTACGCGCTAGATTGCCCTAAGAGTGGATGATAGCGGCGCTAAGGCACTCCCTCAGTAAACTTAATTATTGTTAGCGTAATTAGTGGAAACCGTAGAGTATATAAGGGGTAGTATCAAACCTAATAAGGTACGCATCATTTACGCGAATACACACACAGATTAGACAGAGAGCTTTTTACAACTTACTTTTGGTGTTTCCTAGCCTACACTGACTTGAGTGTCGGAGTGCAAACGGCCTCTAGGGCGCCCTTTGTCCTTGTGATTTCAGGTGTTTGATCGAAGAAGGGTACAAACGAAAGCAGGAATATTTGGACGCGTGATCGTCGTAGGTGCACGAAGATAATCAGGTCAACCGGCAGGAACAATAACAAAACAATATTATAAATTAAAATAGGACACTCCAACTTTTTAGTTTAGAAATTTGCTCTCGGTACATAAACTCTTGCGTATCTATATAAAACACAACTAACTTCAAAATAATATATATATATATATATATTACAAGAAAAACAAGATATTTTGTCGATCATGGACGCAAATTAGCAAAAATCGATGCCTAAATATCGGATTAATGTGGACCAATCAACCGACGAAAAACCTGCGGAAGTAAAGTAAAATTTTCGTCGACCAGTGCATGCGACACATATTGCGTAGGCCAAACCGATGAAAATATCGTCGACCATTCCGATGTAAAAGCGACGCAATATCATCGGCTTTTGCATGGGCCAAATTGACCGAAATGAATAAAAAGGCCTATGCATCGGTTTGGCCGACGAACAGGAAAAAATAGATATCAAATTTTGCATCGGCTTGGCCGATGCTAAAGCCGACGCAAAAATTTATATAAAAAATAAAAATTTGCATAGGCTTGGCCGACACTTAAAATTTTTTAGTATCTTCGTTATGCGTCGGAAGACCCACGAAAATCAATTTAGCGTCAATTTTGCGTGAATTTGGTCGACAGAAAACACGTTTACAATAGACCGACACAAATATCTAACAACAATTGCGCGTTTTTTTGTAGTGATATATATATACATATTTATATATATATATATATATTTATTTATTTATTTATTTATTGTGTTTCCTCTCAAAACAAACAAATTCAAGTTTGTAATTACAATTTAGATTGTGTTAACTATCATTTTTGTTTTCTAACTTAGTTGGCTCTTCCAATATCTTTGGTTTGGTGTTTCTACAAATTAGATATAACATCATCTCAATGATCCCACACAAAATATTTTTTGTATTCCATGCTTTATCATGTATGATTCATCCTGACCATCTTTCCATACTCAAGTGTCCCCACTCTCCCTTTCTAAATGAATCGGTAGGAACTTTAACAAAAAAAAAAAGGATACTTGTGCATTTTTCCATTCAAACCATTTTGTCCTCTATCTTATACTCCACTCCCACTTAATACCATTCCATTTCCCCAATTCTCCTAGTACTTTTTACTAATTGCATTAGCATAAATTCTTGGGTATTTATATATTAGTGGCTTCTCTCTAATCCATCTATCTTTCTAGAATATTATTTTACTTCCAGTACCTACTCTCCAAGCTATACTTTTTTCAAACCAACTTGTTTCTTGCATTGCTTCATATACCTGATGTAGGTCTTTCCACAACCTTGACTCCCTCTTTGTAGTCTCTACGACATTCAAGTTTCTTCACGTGTTGAGTATAATATATCCTTCCATAAACCCCTAATCTCAAGTCCTAGTTTTCATTTCCATTTGACCAATAAGAAAACATTAAACAACTTGATATCCTTAATTCTCATTCCTCCCTTTTAAGTATACATATGTTTGCCCATTTAACCCAAGCTATTTTCCTACCCTTAGATCCTCACCTCACACAACTCTGTATTTTTATCATTCAACACAAGCTTTGAAAAAAGGTTCTTCTACAAGAGAATTTGTGAAAATATTTTCCAGTTATTTTTTAGTAGGAATATTCTGCAGGTCAACAATTCCTTTTTGAACATAATCTCTTATAAAGTTATATTTGATTTTGATATGCTTAGTCCTAGAATGAAAAATAGGATTTTTAGAAAAGCTAATAGAAACACCATTATCATAGAAGATAGGTAGTTTTGTCTCAAAAACATCATAATCTTGAACTTGATTTCTTATCCACAATAATTGTGTACAATAATTTGCAGTTGACACATATTCAACTTCTTCTATAGACAGGGCAATCGTTCCTTGTTTTTTTACTAGTCCATGAAACGAGATTACCTCCAACGAAGTGGCATCCTCCACTTGTGCTTTTGCATTCTACCTTGTCTCCAGCATAGTCAACATCACAGAAACCCTGCAATTTGAATCTTTCTTTTGTTTTGTAGCAAAGACCAAGCTTAGCAATACTTTTCAAATATCTAAATATTATTTTTACAACTTTGAGATGTATTTCTTTGGGATCATACTAAAATTGTGCATAAAGACATTTGGTTTAGATGTTGTGAGATACTGTAATGATCTAATCATCTGCCTATATGTTGTAATGTCCACTTGCTTTGAGTCTTTATTCATGCCAAGAGTTGTTGTTGGATGGATTAATGTGCTCATGATTTTGACATCGTCTAGCTTGAACCATTTTAGAAGTTCCTTGACATATTTGGACTGATGTATCCAACTTTATCGTCTGCTTGTTTGATCTAAAGACTAAGGAAAAATCTTAGTTCTCCCATCATATTCATCTCAAAATCGTTTTACACTAATTCAAAGAACTCTTTGCACAAAAATTCATTAGTGGCACCAAAAATTATATCAGCTATATATATTTGATAGAGTGATTGGCAGAAGCAATGGAGAATGGAGGTGAAGGAGAGGTTGCAAAGAACCCTTATCTCCTAGGAGTTCCTTAAGGAGTGTGGAGAGTGATAGGTTATGCCTAATCACATGAGAATTTGGGAGAGATCAAAGAAGGAGTCTACCCTAGAAAGATGAGACAGGGAGAGTTTTGCTTGCAATATGGGCAACATAACTCCATATATTTTGATATGATTTTTCCTTAGCTAAGCAACTCCATTTATAGTAGAAGGAGTCGACCAAGGATACAAAGAAAAGAGTGGGAAATATGAATTCTAAAACCATTCAAAGTTGGCACCTGATTCAATTCACAAGGTAAGTGTGAGTGTGTGTGAACAATTTGTAAATTAGGTCTATTGACCGACCTAGGGTTTAATATGGGTTGTAATTAAGCCCAATTATATCCTAAGTAGGTTTCAGAAATCTAACCTTAACCCTAATTTAATCAAGGCCAAAATACAAGCCAAAATTTTATACTACTTTTAAGGAACAAATTTTAAATCATATTCTAGGTTATACTATAGGTTATGGCTTCTTCAAACATGTATAAAAGAATGTCTCTGCTTGGAGTAGTAGAGTCTCACTCTTCTTGGATTCTTTTGGCCATTTCCCTAGTGGTTGGTCCTTTGCTGAGGGCTCTGCCATTAGAGTGTCTCCTAGAATGTTCATTGTTTTTGCTTAATCCAACATATGTTGTTTTAGAAAGATCGTCTGATGATTTTCTAGCACCTTTGTTGGATGGTCTGTAGAGGGTAGGTTATTCTTTAGTCATGTAAATCAAAGATAGAGGAGTTATCTTACTCTGATAGTTATGTATCAGACACATGGTCATTGAATCTTATGTGGATAGCTTATTCAATTGCTAATGTTTTAAAGTTGTAGAATCTGTAAGATTTAGAAGCTTCAAAAATATCCTAGCAAGATCCCTTCATTACTTCAAAAGTCGAATTTTCCAATGTTATCCTCGATATTCAAGATGAAGCATTGAATTGTAAAAGGTTGAAAATATGATATGTTGAGTTGTCTTTTCTTCCATAATTCACAGGGAGTCTTATTTGCCAAATGTTTTATGTAAATACAATTTTGCAAATAAAAAGCAGTATTAATGGCTTCTTCCCAAAAGCATTTTGGGGGTGGAGTTAGCATTTAACATGGTTCAAGTAATTTCTTATAAAGATCTATTCTCGACAACACCATTTTATTATGGTGTCTTGGGAGTAGAAAAATTATGGTTAATACCATAGTTTTCGCAAAGGACTCGGAGATTTTCATTTTTAAATTCCCCCCATTATAATTTTTTATGGAAATAATTGATAAACCTTTTCCATTTTGAATTTGTTTGACAAGTTTACACTGAACTTTATAAGACTCATACTTGTGGTGTAAGAATCTAACCCATGTCCATTTAGTGAAGTCATCAACAATAACAAGACCATATATTTTGCCTCTAGTAGACTCAGTTCTAGTGGGTACAAAAAATTATAAGTGTATCAACTCAATGGTTCTTTAAGTAGAAATATCATTTTTGATTTTGAAAGAGCTTTTGACTTGTTTTTCTTTGACACACGCCTAACAAATAAGATTATATTTGAATGACATTATTGGCAAACCTCTCACAAGATTATATTTTACTACCTTAGAGATTAATTTTAGGCTAGCATGACCACACTTCCTATGCCACAACTAATGATCTTCTTTTTCAAACATGAGATAAGAAACCATTTCAACTGATAACTCATCCATATTAATTTTATAAAGATTTCCTTGTTTGTTGGCTGCAAAAATTTTGGTTTCGTTGTTGTGATAAACAGTGCAATGGTCATTACAAAAAAAATGGTTAATATGAATAAAAGGTATTATTTTTCTTTTGGGTACCCACACAAATTTGGGTCCTTTCTGGTATATTCTCAGATTGATCGTTAGACGACGTAACAACAGAAATGTAGGATGGTATAGGTCCTTCTAAGAGTTGTTCCCTGCTTTCTACATATCCTTTGCCTTTTTTGTTGTTAGGCCCTTTAGAGTTACTGCTTAGAAGATTAACAAATTTTTCACACATTTCAGATTGTTCTAGGATCTACCTAAAAGTTGAATTTTTAGTCTTAAGGTACACTAAGTGTTGACTTTATGGGAGTCTAAGTTCTAGAGGGGGTGAATTGTATTTAGGCTAATTTTCACAAATATCAATTTAATTGATCCTAATAGGAAAACCATTGATTATTTTATAAAATAACAGATTGAATTTTCCTTAATAGATACTACCACAGAAAACAACAGATTGTTTTAAGAAACAATAGATTAATATTTTCATTTAAGAAAACTCATAAACAATTTAATGATATTCAGTTTAAAAGAAATTTATCAAATAATTCTTGAAAAGCAGCAGATCTTGATTTCAATTTTAGTCACTCAGGATTTAGCCGATTAAAACTCAAAATGATAGATTGAAATTCTGAATTTAGTTATTTGACCATTACAATAATTTAACCTAGAAATGATCATATTTAATTTTCGAGTATAAGACAGGAAATTTAACAGATTAAGATGTAAGATAACCAATTAAAAACTTATTTCAATATGGCAAGAATTATTTTAATCTTGAGAATCTTTCGAGTTACTTAGTCACACAAGCAAAGATAACAATTTGAAAATAGTTTAGATCAGAAAACCGGAAAAGATAGAAACTGCAAGAAAAATAATTGGTTGATTCTTGAAACATGTTAAATTTTTATATCAGTTTGCATAATTAGACAGAAATTGAAAGCAGTAAATATGAAAACTTTAAAGCACACAAGGATTTATACTGGTTCACTCAAAGTTGAGCTACATCTAGTCTCATCTCACACTAAGATGGTTTTCACTAAATCATAATAATTTTTTTACAAAAGATTACAAAAGAATAGCTATTGAAACCTACAAGAACTAAAATACACCTTGTAAAACACTATTCCAGTAGTGCACCACTTCCAATAAACACTATCTTAAAAGCAAAACCACAAAGATTACAACACAGTAAAGAGAATGGAATGAAAAAACCTTTCTGCAGACTTAGAAGACTCAAAAGGGACCTCAAACAACAACAAACTTTGAAGAATCCTTAACCTCAAGAAATGATGAAAGTGAAGGCACCAAGAACTCTCAAAGACATAATCTTCTCCAAAAACAATTCACTCAGAACTCTCTCAAGCTTAGAAAACCAGTATGTATTTTTTTTGTAATGAAGAGATATATTTTTTAGAAACCAAACCTAACCAAACCCTCATTTTTATAGATTCAAACTGCACCCAAATTCACAATTTTTTTTTAAATATGTTAAGAAAATAACAGGTTAAAAAAGGAAATAACAAGTTGATTTTTTCCAAAAACACTTAGTTAGTTTAAAAAAGATTTTGAATATTTGAAACTGAAAATTTGGAAACAAAACTAACTCAAAACAATTTTAGAGATAAACTCATTAGGAAAAAATTAACAGATTGTTTCTTAAAATAATCAATTGAATTATAAAAGAAGAATTTTTAACCAATTGAAAATATTTTCAATCAATTGAAAAAGCTGCATAATTTCTAGAAATGAAATTTTAACCTGTTGAAAGCATTTTTAATTGATTGAAAAACCTTTTAGTTATTTGAAAACATTTAAACTCTTTATAAAAGGTTTTGTGCTTGGACCTTCATCATATGCTTGAGATAGAAGATAAATCAAGACATCAAGACTAAGCTACCTAGACTCTTTATGAGGCAACAAGTATTCTCTTCAAGGTTTATGGCTTCATCAAACATATTTAGTTGAGTAGCTTGAGATATCCAACACTAAGGTTTGATTATTTTCTACTTCTTCAAATTTTAATTTTTCTAGTGTTTGACTTAGATTTTTATATTCTTCATATAATTTATCCTTGGCTTGTGAGATACCACTATTTTCTTTACTTACTTTTTCTAGTTCGCATCTAGTGGTTTTCAACTTTCTCTTAAGTATCCTATATTCAGTTATGACATGTGCCTTGTATGAGAGTAATTCTTGCTAGGCTTCTGAAATAGAATATAGGTAAGAAAGATTTACCACTTCATTAGAATTTGAGGAATTTTTACATTTGCCATGAAGCAAATGTGAGTTTCCTCCTATATTAGATAGGTTTAGGTCTTCCCACGTGGACATAAGACCATTTTTCTTGAAGGACTTCTTCTTTGCATCCTTCTTTGAGTCTTCTTGTTCTAGACATTTTGATTTTATGTGCTCAGGTTTGTTACACACCCATAACAGATAGGTTCACCCCTATTTTTTCTAGATCGTTTGTCTTTCCAAGAGTTCCTGTTGTTTTTCCATATCTTTTCGAACTTTTGTATGATGAATGCGAGATCTTCATCATCAGAATATGAGTTGTCTGATGTGCTTCTAGCGACTTCAACGACTTTGAACATCTTAGTTATGTTCTTCTAGTGGGAGGTCTTTAAAGCTATGATTTTTTTAATTTTTAATTCATTGTCATTATTGACTTTATAGGACTTTAAGTTCAAAGGGGGATGAATTGTACTTCCACTAATTTTCGCAAAGATTAAATTATTCAATCCTAACAAATAAACAACTGATTCTTTTATGAAATAACTGATTGAAATTTCCTTAACAGAATAATACCATAAGAAAAACAACAGATTGTTTACAAAATCAACAAATTTATATTTTCACTTAAGCAAACCAAGAAATTGTTTCAAGATATTCACTTTCAAATGGAATTTTATCAAATTATTCTTGAACAACAGCAGATCTTGATAGCAATTAAAGTCACCCAAATTTAACAAATTAAAACTCATACGAATAGATTGAAATTCTAATTCAAATCCAAACAAGAAAAATTAACAAATTAAATTTTTGATGATAAAACCAGTAAAAGAAATTTTGTTTTGATTAATTTGTAAAATAACAGATTGAATTTTACACTGGTAACACAGTTTATGTAGAGAAGAGAGTATGCAGGGAAAGAAAACCTAAAGAACATAAGGATAATGAGCTACATCTAGTCCACCTCACACTAAGATGGATTTGACTAAACCAAAACAAATCATTTTACACAAAGATAGTTAGGAACAACTCTTGAACACTACAAACACACCCTGTAAACCCTATTACAATAGTTTTATACTTCAAAAAACACTATCTTAAAAGCAATACAACACAATCTTACAAAATAGAAGTGATATGAAACAAAAACACCTTTCTTCAAATTCAGAAGACTCAAAAAGGGACCTCTAAACAACAACACTTTGATGAATCCTTGACCTCAAGCAAGTGATGAAAGTGAAAGCACCAAGAACTCTCAAAGACTCAAAATTCCTCCAAAATCTAATTCACTCATAATTCTCTCAAGCTTTGAAACAAGTATGTATGTGTGTACTGAAGAGATATTCAAATCAGAAACCAAACCTTCCTTTTATAAACTTAAAACAAAAACATAATTTAAACCAGTTTTGAAAACTGTTAAGAATATAACATGTTGATCTTTCCAAAAACATTCAGTTTAATTTTATTTGAATAGTTGAAACTGAAAATGGAAACAAAACTAACTCAACAGTTTTTAGAGATAAGCTTCACCAGAGAAAAATTAACAGATTGTTTCTTCAAATAATCATATGAAAAACTATACTTTTCAGTAAGAAATTTTTTTAACCAATTGAAAAACTGCAAAGTTTCAAGAAACTAAATTTTAATTAGTTGAAACATTTTTAATTGATTGAAAAAATTTTAGTTAGTTAAAAACAATTTAACTCTTTTGAAAATGTTTTGTGCTTGAACCCTTCATCATATGTTTGAGATAGAAGATAAATCAAGACACCAAACATTAGACTAAGCTACCTAGACTCTTTATGTGGCAGAAAGTCTTCTCTTTAAGGCTTATGAATTCACCACACAAGTTTAGTTAAGTAGCTTGAGATATCGAACAGTCAACTCCCGAAAAAACCTATTCATAGGCGATGAGATTACCTATTAGTTTTTCCAAAGGCATGGCTTCAAGATCCTTGGATGCTCTAAGGGAATTGACTTGAGATCTTTATTCCAAGAGGAGGGTTTTGAGAATTTTTTCATTAACATCATACTTAATCATGATAGTCCCCAAGGTTATAAAGATGTGTAGGATTACCAGAAGGCATGCTATCATTGATTGAATGAATTCACCTTCATCCATTTTGAATGTTTCGTATTGTGTCCTCATCAAAGGGAATTTGTTTCTTCTTACATCCTTGGAACCTTCATGTGACTATGCAAGTGTCTCTTCCACACGTCTTTTGCATTTACCATAGCGTGAACTTTTGATACTTCATCCTCATATAGAACACATAAGATAATGAGTATAACTTTGGCATTTAGTTGACAATGCCTTTTGTTCTTCGCTCCAAGAGTCCTGATGAGTGAGATTACTAGAGGAGTCACTTAGGGAGGGAATACCTTTCTTGATGATTTTAAAAAGTTCCAGATTGTTGTATTCTAGAAAGACTATTATCTTAAATTTCTAGTAATCATATTCCTCTCCCTTGAACAAGGATTGCCTGTTCATTGCTTGTCCTTCAAATTCCATGAGTTCACCTAGGATCGTTTCCTCAAGTCTTGTAAAGAACTAACCCCTGATGTTATCTCTTGATACCAATTGAAGATACAGTTTGCTCCATAAGACAGAGGTTAAGTGAAGATCAAACTCAAATCGTAAACCTGAAAAATAAACAAGTACAAAGTCCAAAAACTAATAGATAAATGGATATATAGTTTGATAGAGAGAGAGAGAGAGAGAAAGAGAAATGGACACCCAGTTCACCCCTCAACAAGCGCTAAGTCCATTCCCCTTAAGAAACCCACTCAAGAGCCTTTCACTAACAAAGTATTCTCAACCTCTTTAGGTACATCAATATTCTACACCTCTGCAGTTTCATATAATATTCTCAACCTCTTTAGCTTCACCAACTATTCTAAACAATGTAACACACAGTCCTAATCTCCCTTTGAGACCAAGAACCTATCAATATAATGAGAAAACTCACTTTGAAAGAGAACAAATAAGGTTCACTTGGTATACTTCACAATGGTGAAGGATTTATAATTGTTACGCTCAAAACCCAATTCTCATAGATCGTTCTTCACTAGCGAATATGACAATGTATAAGCACAATTATAAACACAAATTTACACAATTTTTTCTGTACACTTTTGTATATCATTTCTATGCACTACGTTGTTGTGCTCTTTACCCTTAAGGTCTTTCTTAGACTTCTGGAATGTGTACATTATAACTTTAGGGTTTTTTCAAATCTTCATATAGTCGTTACATGCTTGATATAGAAACAATTTCTCTAATTGATCTTTGCGTATAAGGCTTTTCAAAAACTTTATTTATCTTCCTCAAACATGAACTTTGGCACTTGAATCTTCATTACTTCAATATCTGTTCAATATGCCACATTGCTCTTCTTCTTTAAGGCGTTAAACGTTGGATATGGAAATGTTTGCTTCTATGTGATCTTCATGTCTTTAAGTTGTATTTGAATTTTAAATACTTTATATGTTTATATGAACTATGTCTGTTGATCTTTGATTATCTCTAGACTTGGATATTTCCAATTCTGCACTGCTCATCTTCCTTTTCGTGTCAGACATTGAAATAGGAAGTGTACGTCTTAAATACGATTTCTTCTCTTATAAAATCTTTAGAGTACTTCTTGTATTATTTTTCTTTGCTTGAATCCTCTTAATTTTGCTTAACACTAGATTATTCATGTCTCGCTTTTCAACTCCATCATTCTTCTATTAGATGCTAAGAATGGAAACTTTTGCTTTTAGCTTTGTGCACGTATTTAAGTCCATTCACAGTATCTAGGAATAAAATAAGTATTAGTGAACAATATCATTAATAATTTAAATCATGGGTATAATTGAAACAATATCTTTTAATATTTGAGAATTATTTAAAACTTTTGTTCTCATATATTTCATATTTTAGACCTTGTTTAAATTCTTTCCAAATTAATAATAATTCTAAACATTTAAAGCATAATTTCATTTAATGTGGACATTTTCCACTAATCATATTTTGAAAAACTATTTGATTTTAGAAACAATTTAAACTCTATTTTTTTTAAGACTTTTACAATTTAATACTTCCTAGTTAGATTCTTTCTAAAAACATTTACATTGTGTTTGGTTCTAGTAATTGACTATGCACGATGATGGAAAAGCGGGATGACTCCACATTTGGATCCACTGATATATAGTAAAATGAGGGCGAGGAAAAGCGGGATGGCTATGGTTTAGTGGCTCGCTCGAATGCAAAGAAAGGCAACGAAAACCATGTATGCATGTGTCAAAATAAAATTTTGGCCTCCCTTACCTGTGCATGGAAGCAAAAAACACACAACATCAATTCTCCAAAGCATATTGAAGCAATCATAATCGATTATGGCTTATTTTTTAATGGATAATCGATTTTGGCTTATATTTTAATGGATAATCGATTATTTGTTTCCTATAATCGATTATGGTTTTTCTTACAAGATAATCGATTGTATGGACTCCATAATCGATGTTGTGTGTATTTTGTGAGGTAATCAATTATATGGACTCTATAATCGATGTTGTGTGTATTATGTGTGAGGTAATCGATTATATGGACTCCATAACCAATGTTGTGTGTATTTTGTGTGAGGTAATCGATTATATGGACTCCATAACCAATGTGGTGTGAATATTGTAAGAAAATATCAATCAGAAGTCTTGCAAGAACATTTGTATATATTGAACAACACAGATGAAGTTATACCTTACATAAAAGCTCATAAAGTCGTTGTGAAGGCAAATAACCCAAGACAAGTAGAGAAATGGGTCTTGATGGAACATAATAGAACTTTCTTGCCTTGGTTTAAAAATGAGGTGTTAAAGGATTCCACGGCATCGGAGACCTTGACCTGGTTGGCTGCTGGATTGAAGTTTGATGTCATTTCTTGTACAATGTACGAAGTGAACAATTGTATATTTTACACTAAGTCTATGGATGAAAGAAGTATAGTTCAAAATTCTAGTGTTACTCTTGAAGTCGAGTCAATGCAATTTTCCACTTCGAAAGATACAAATCATGTACTTGGATCAATGGCTTACTATGTGATGAGAATCAAAAAGATGTTATCAATAGAAGAAATGGACAAAGGCCAAAGCATTTAAAGTTCTTCTTATTAGTCTTTGCAAAAGATGAGGCCCAAGCCCAAAGCCCAAGAAGGCCCAAGCC
>Ga0123342_1001271_pt1 | contig 42357 bp, 22 predicted proteins | sample Turbeawhitnodule_FD_89960 | JGI IMG/M metagenome (GOLD analysis project Ga0123342, IMG submission 89960) | Root nodule microbial communities of legume samples collected from Mexico - Turtle bean Mexico white nodule | ecosystem: Host-associated > Plants > Roots > Nodule | place: Mexico: Nepantla...
GATATTTTTATCCGTAAGGGAGTTTGGGGTCCGGATATTTTTATCCGTAAGTTTGTTTTGACTTACGGATATTTTTATCCGGAATATAGTTGGGTCCGGATATTTTTATCCGTAGGCAAAACTATGGCTGGCTTCCGGATATTTTTATCCGTAGGCACAACTGTGACTTCCGAATATTTTTATCCGTAAGCAACGATCAGTTCCGGATATTTTTATCCATAAGCAACGAGCAGTTCCGGATATTTTTATCCGTAAATGAAGAAGACAAGGCATTTTAGGATTTTTAAAAGTGTGTCGGGTGCCAGTCATAACTGATCGGGTGCAGGAAGCAATTGCCCGAATATAGATGTCTCTGATCGGATGAACAGAAAAGGCAGTGGGAACGACACAGATCCAAACTTTTCTTCTCTCTTTCCGTCGTTTGCGAACCAACCAACCCACCTCAGCTGTTACTGTCACCATGGGAGTGCCAGCGTTTTACCGGTGGCTCGCCGACCGCTACCCGCTCTGCATCGCCGACGTAATCGAGGATGAACCCGCCGTCGGCGACGACGGCGTTCCGTTGCCTATCGACGCGTCTAAACCTAACCCCAACGGAATGGAATTCGACAACTTGTACTTGGACATGAACGGCATTATCCACCCTTGTTTTCACCCCGATGGCAAGGTTAGTACATAGCGTTTCTTATTTCCTCCTCCTTACTCCGAGCCTGGATGGAATATGAAGTTCCGAATTTCGGCTTATACTTCACGTTTGAAGCTCTGGTGCTGATTTTCTTAATTCAATTAGCTACTATATAGTGGATTGATGTGATGTTATGTTTCTGTTTGAGTTGCTAATTGGTTTTGCTGAACTTCCGTTAAATCTTGGAATGCAGCCGGCACCTGCTACCTATGATGATGTGTTTAAATCTGTATTTGATTACATTGACCATCTCTATTCGTTGGTTCGTCCAAGGAAGCTTCTCTACCTTGCAATTGGTATGAGTTAATACATTTATGGTTTTTTTTTTTCTCGTTTTCGTTGATTTCCAGTACCTTTGTTTCTACAAGGATGTCTTATCCCTTCTGATGTACTCTTCTCTTCTTTCTTAGTAATTTTCGTTTTCTAGCAAAATGAACTTGACTCACATGACACAAAATGACACAACTGTTCTCCTCTTGGCAAGTACTCCCCTGCTAAACCTAGAGTATTGCTCTAGGATGGAGTGCTCCTTGGACTCATTTTCACATTTTATGAATAAAGAAAACTCAATGTAATGTAATAGTAGAAAGATTATCTATATCTATAGACCCAACAAAGCCGAACGTCCTAATAAGCTATTTCTATTCTAAGCTAGAATAGGATAATTTAACATAGGAAAAGGCTAAAGAGTTCGAATGTAAATAAGTAAATGTGCAAGACGAAGGTCAAGACCTTTGTTTACCTTAATGTAATCCACATTTAAACTGACATTGGGAAATCAAAAGCTTACATTGGTGTATTCAATTTTCCTGAAGCTTACAATCTTTCTGTGTGTCTGTAATTTTCAAACTGATAGTTCCTGGCTTCTGTTTTTACTTTGAACCAACGTTATCATTTCATTTGTTCCTTACTGCTTCAGCTTTTGCATCTTGTTTTCTTACTTTGTAATTTTCAGATGGTGTTGCACCAAGAGCCAAAATGAATCAGCAACGTTCTAGGCGCTTCCGAGCTGCAAAAGACACTGCTGAGACTGTAAGAATGTTAATATTGCTCATATGCATGCAAGAGACTCCTACGTTTTTTGTGGTGAAGTTTGAGTTATTGTGCTTATGTGACCTTATAGGAAGCTGAAGAGGAAAGGCTGAGGAAAGAGTTTGAGGGTGAGCAAAACATTTTGTCTTCTAAAGACAAGCGTGAGACTTCAGACTCTAATGTCATTACCCCTGGAACTCAATTTATGGCAACCCTGTCAGTGGCTCTCCAGTATTATATACATACTAGACTGAACTACAATCCTAGCTGGCGGAATACAAAGGTGCAATTGACACCTTATCCAATTAATTCCTTATGTTATGTCTCTTGATACCTTGAAGATGGATCATTCCTTTCTGTGGAGTAATCCCGTATATTTTTTTCTTTACACATCTGGTTTTCAGGATACTTTGTCTCTATATATTTATTTATGGGGCTGCATTGGGTGATTAATTATTTGAAGGTTATATTGTCTGATTCAAATGCACCCGGTGAAGGAGAACATAAAATAATGGAATACATCCGGTTACAACGCAACCTTCCTGGTTTCAATCCAAATACTCGACATTGTTTGTATGGATTGGTGAGTTTTTGTGCTGTTTTTGAATTTTCATTTTATGTGTATTTGGTGTCTTTATCCTTTCCTTGATATTTGTATGATACAATCCTTAAACCAGGATGCTGATTTGATTATGCTCTCCTTAGCTACACATGAGGTTCACTTCTCAATATTGAGGGAGGTTAGTTTCCAATGCATGATTTTTTATGATATTATTAGCTCATTGATCTCTATGGATTGTCTCAAATGATTGCTTAATGCATGAACAGGTGGTTACTTTACCTGGTCAACAGGATAGGTGTTTTTCGTGTGGCCAAGTTGGGCATTTTGCGGCTGATTGTCAAGTTGAGGACTTTGATACTCCTGATGATAGCCCAATTCACAAGAAGAAATATCAGGTTTGAGAATTAAAGTCCGACAAATTGATGTGAATTTTTTATATTTCTATGCTGTTTGTTTTCAATTTTAAGTTAATTCATATTATTTACAGTTTCTTAACATCTGGGTGCTGCGTGAATATTTGCAATTTGAATTGGAGATACCCAACCCTCCATTTGAGATTGACTTTGAACGAGTTGTGGACGATTTTGTATTTCTATGCTTCTTTGTTGGCAATGATTTCCTTCCACATATGCCAACATTAGAGATCAGGGAGGTAAGCATCCAAAATGCACCATGTTACACTGAGCTGTGACGGCTGGAAACAAAAAATATCACATTGCCATTTACATTTTATTACGACTATATTTGGGATGTGTGGGATCTAAACATTCTTTGGTTATGACTTATGTTCCTCTCAATATTTGTCTCTTTCTATTTAAGAATGTTATTATCTTTGATAAACTTTGTACTATTTCAGGGGGCTATAAATTTATTGATGCATATATACAGAAAGGAATTTTCTGTCATAGGTGGTTATCTTACTGACGTGGGCGAGGTAAATTTATTTTCTGTGATCAAACTAAGTTATATAATCTTTCTGTTTTGTAGTATGGTACTCGGTTATAATTTGTTCTTTAGCATGATCAAGTCTTCTCTAGCAATATCTCTTCACGTCAGTTGCTTGTTTTGTGCTTTGGATATGTTAGAATTGTTTAACATGTTTGAATAGGTTAACTTGTTAGGATAGTTTAACTTATTTATGTAATACCAATCTCTCACCTAGGTGTAGTCTTTTCAGATCTTTTTTGTGTATCTCTAATGTAAGGACTCTTGTAAATATATGAATAAGCTAAGAGATGCATTAATCTCTTGAGCATTCTTTCTCATATTTTTATTCTCAAGTTGGTATTAGAGTGGGTCAATTTTGCTCTCTCTATCATTGTCTTGTTGGAGATCTCACATTGACTGGACATTTCATAGTATGTAAGTGAGTGTCAAGCTGATTTTATAAGGTTGAGTTATGATGTGAGTTGATTTTAGGATTGCACATTTTTAGAGGTTGCACTTTTGTTTATGATTTTTGGATTAGCAAATATGGTGATAAGCTCAAAGAAGATTGTCACTAGACACGAACTTAACCAAGTGGTTAAGCAAGTGTGAAGGTTCTCTTCTAAAGAGCAAAAGAGAAAACACAATTATAGAGTGAAGATGATGATGTTTGCGGAATGGAACAAATAAAAAAGGAAACAATGTATATGCATTATGACCGAAAAATAAAAGAAGAAAACAACAACACAAACGAAATGGAATTATGGAAGGTGTAATGGAAGAAAACAAAAGAGAAAGATGAGAGAAAGCTTATGGAGTGGAAGATGGGTCACGCCACTTGGAAGAATGAGAGCTTCCAAGATGAGTGGTGAAGAGTTGCCACTTGGAGTATGCTCTCACAAGATAAGACCCAAGAACTTTTAGGAAAACAAAACTCACTAAACACTCAAGCAGAGTTTCTTTTCTATATTTAAATTCAAGGTGAAAATGCATGAGGCTAGACACCTTATTTATAAGAGAGGGTGCCTTGGTGGGCAAGAGTGAGAGGAGAGAGGAGAAGGGGGCAGCTAGGGTTAGGCCTAGGTGAGGTGCCTCCCAAACAAGCCTTACTCCTTCTATAGACTAGCTTAAGGGGTGGTTCAGGGAGAGACTTTCTAGAAGCTAGGTTTTATGTGTGTTTGACACAAGCCCAATATACTAAGTACACTCTCTTCTAACTTATTGTTCTAGTTGAAGTCCAAAGCGAGCCCAATTTATTTACTTAACCTGTCTTGTAAGAAGACTAGAAAGAAGAACAATTGGTATTCTGGTTCATGTTCAGTTCTCCCTCGGTTAAGGTTCTTCTGAGGTTTGGTGGGGCCTTGTCTTTGAGATGACTGACCTAGCTGTGAAGATTTTGTGGTGTCCTTAGTCATCTGCTTGTCGAGTTGGGTTATATTAAGTTAGGTTTAAAGTCCAGTTCTTGAAGTGAGAATACCGCCACTTACCATTGTCAGACCACTGTCTTTTTTTATCCTCTACCAAGCACCTGGTCATGTTTGTCTCATCAAGTGTCGGAGAATCCATTGTTCACAGTTAACATCTGCCACCATCTTCTGCTGTCCACCACTGTCTTCCGCTGTACATCACCACTCGGCCACTGCCATTTTCTCTGGTGAGTATTAGATTTGGTTCCTTTCGTTGTGTGATAGAGAATGCAACCAATAACGGAGGCTGGATTGTCTCCATGTTCCCTCAAATGCACCATCTTTGTGCACCCAATTAGGTGTGGGAAAGCCAAATGCTGCACGGTCCATAGGGTTTGTTGGCCTCCCTTATCAATGTTTCAACCCTCAATTCTTGTTTTCCACCATTGATTGTTTCAACCCATAGGTTGCAGCCACTTGTCCCCCTCAAATCCCTTTTTTTACGTTCTTCTTCAAAATGTCTTCAGAACCTCCCACCTCTTTTTCGGGGACTCTCACAATTGATTTAGAGAAGCTTAATGGAAAGAGTTACCTCTCGGTGTACATTTCTTGAGCTTTGGTTTTTTGGTCAAGGATTTTATGACCACTTGGAAGAAAGTGATAGTAAAATACCATTAGACAAAGTTGAATAGTGGAAGAAGATGAATTTTCAGCTTTGTGCTTTGTTGTGGCAATTTGTGGAACCTAATATATTAGGATCTTTTAAACTTGTAACCCTTTTTTGGAAAGGCTAAAAGTAATTTTGCGAATCATATGCAACGTCTTTATAGTTCTTCCCATAAGTTGACATCTCTTAAATATACAAATCACAACATGACTTCCTTTATTACTAAAGCCTAATAAGCTACTTAGAAGTAGATTTGTTGGAAAAAATTAAGAAGTTGGATAAGTTCTATATGGTTGTCAATGTCATCCTTCGTGTCTTGATCCCAAATTTAATCATGTTCAAATCCTACATGTTCAAGAGGTTCCTCAATGGGAAGTCTAACAACACGACTGGTTTGTGTTCCCATCCTTACCAGTAGAAATTTTCATGATTCTGTTGAATCATCTTCCATGTTGTCTACTCACGGAAAGGGAGGTTGTAACAATCGAGGAGGAAGAAGTGGTCATATTGTATCCTCAATGCTCTTATTTTAATATAGTAGTCCATACTCAAGAGAACGACTTCTCTTTACATGACTTTCTTGACAAGACAACCAATATCTCCAAATTTGAAAAGGTTGAACAAAGTTTTATGATGAAGAATATCATAAATATCTACGACTAAAATCTAGCAGCCAAGCACAACCTCCCACTCAATCTGGTTTGTCAACAACTTAGATTTCCAAAACCATGCAAAGTCAAAGTTCACAGATACTTGATTCAAGAGTGTCTTCCTTCATGGTGATCAAGAATGTCTTCTTTCATGGTTATCTAGAAGAGGAAATCTACATGGAGCAACCTCCTAGCTTTGTTGCTCAGGAGGAGTGTGTGTTAGATGGTAAATACACCAATCTCTATGATTTTAAACTATCTCTAGATGCTTGGTTTGACAGATCATTCAGTCTTTTATGTCGTGTATGTCCTAAGAAACTTGTGTACTCATTTGTGTATTTTGATGACATAGTTATTACATATAATGATGCCACTAAAATTTCTTAGCTAAAGAATCATTTATGGATATTGAAGTAGTTCAATCAAAGGAAGGTATTGTAATTTCTTAGAGAAAATTTGCATTAGATATTCTAAAGGAAATAGGTGTGATTGATTGTAGACGTGTGAACAGTCCTATTAATCTAAATAAAAGAGCAAAGTGAACCTTTCTCAAAGCTAGAAAGATATAGAAGACTTTTTGGAAAACTTATTTATCTCAGTATTACTAGACCTAACTTTTTTTTTTTGCAGTTGGAGTGGTTAGTCAGTTTAGGCGAGTTTTTTTGTCTTAATCACTAAAATGTTATCATTTGCATCCTTAGATGCCTCAAAAAGGCTTTAGCACTAATATTGCTATACGAAGACAAGAGAAATAGTTAGATGTATGGGCATTGTGATGTTGATTGGGCAGGATCTCCTATAGATAGGCATTTCATTATTGGATATTGTGTTCTTGTTGGAAACAATATTATTACTTGGAAAGCTAGAAACTGAATGTGGATATTCAATCTAGTGCCAAAATATAATCACTTATGAAATTGTGTGTGGATAAAATAATTCCTCTAAGCGTTGAAATTTTGTGAAGTTCAAAAAATGAAAATGTATCATGTTAACCAACAACCATTCACAGTACTTCCAATCCTGAATTTCTTGAAAGAACCAAACCCGGAGAAATTGATTGTTATTTCATTTGAGAAAAGTTGTTGTCTAAGGAAATTTGCACGGAATTTGTCAGCTCTTAGGATCAGCTTACAAATATTTTGACTGGGTCCTTGAGAAGACCTTGAATTCAATTTATATGTTCCAAGTTTAGTACATACAATTTGTATGCTTAGACTTAAGGGGATGTGCTAGAATTATTTAACTTGTTTTAATAGTTAACTTGTTATGATAGTTTAACTTAATTTTTGTAATACCTATCTGTCACCTTGGTGTAGTCTTTTTAGATATTTTTAGTGTATCTCTTATCTAAGGACTCTTATAAATACATGAATCAACTAGGAGTTTCATTAATCTCTTAAGCTTCTTTCTTATATTTTCATTCTCTAGTAGATATAACTCTTAAATTACCAATCTGGAATTCCTTCTTTCTCAACGAGTATTGCAATGTGAAATTGTTTATACCTCACAGGTTTTCTTAGATAGAGTGGAACGATTTATCCAGTTCATTGCTATTCATGAAGATAAAATCTTTCAGAAAAGAGTTTGCATTCGGCTGGTATTCTGCTTTCTAACAAATTTCATGAACTGATATTCCTTAGCTATATGTTCTTTTAATATGCTTTTATATGTTACTGCTTCCTGGCATGTAATTGTATTTACAGGCTGCAGAAAATAATGAAGAGATTAGAGCTAGGGCAAGAGGAGAAATGCCTCGAGAACCCCGAGCCTCACTTGTGGATAAGGTTAAATATTAGGATATATTTCCAGTTTATTTTCTGTATTTATGTTTTGGAACACCACCAAAATTGCTTTTCAGGATTGCAAAAGTAATTCTACTAGTGCTCCCAAAGAAACACTAAGGGTAGCATGTCTGTGATAGTGAGGCTACACCAATGTTTGACCCATCAAATCCAATGAGCAATTTATAAATGCTTATCTATTTTAGAACTAAATGATTCTTATTTTTTCAGGTTAAATTAGGGGATCCTGGATACAAGGAAAGATATTATGCTGAAAAGTTTGGTGTATCAAATCTTGAGCAGATTGATAAAATTAAGAAAGATACTGTAAGTTCTATGTCTGACATAAGACTAATCTTGTAAAAGATTTTGCAGTTCTTGGATATGCCCTAATATTCAAATCTAATGCCCACACGTGATTTAATCTTATAAATGCTGACTGTGTCCATTTACATGCATTCTGACTTAGAAGGGAAAGCATACAAACATATTTCTACATTTCCTTTTTATTTGATGTGGCTATACTTATAGGGTCTTGATTCTTGAACTTTGTGGTACTGTTCCCTACCTGTGTTCCAAAGGAGGAAAGGTAGTCTATTTATGCCCGCCAACTGCATGTGTTCTTCAAATGGGTTTAGATCTGCTGATACTGGTTTAAACAAAATTCAATGGTGCCCTGAAGAATAACTTCTTATTTCATAAATATTTTTGCAAAATCTAATGAACTAGAAGTGGACATCATGTGCATTCGTAACAGGGATAGACAATATATTGATTCTGAATATTTTGCTTTCTTGTGAATATTATCCTTCTCATTCTCATTAATTTCTTATATTAGAACTGGAATTCAGCTCATTGTTTTAGTTGTCTTTTAGGTCTTGAAATATGTGGAAGGCCTTTGTTGGATTTGCCGGTATTATTATCAAGGTGTCAGCTCATGGAAGTGGTTAGTGATGGTTTTTTATTTATTTATAGGTTTTAGTTATTTTTGTTTATCATTTTTCAGTGATTCACTTGGCAAGTTGGTGTGTTTACATGCATGAAAGAGAGAAAAATAGATGGAAGAGATGTTGAAAACTGTGTGCATGGGCTACACAAGTATCCAAATTATACAAGTTGATGACAATAAATATATAAAATGATATGCTTATAAATCATATTTTAATAAATGTAATTCTAATTAGATGTTCCTGGAAAGATCCTGATTAAGTAAGGAAACAAATCAAAGATTCTAAGATAACATCTTTATATATTTGTTTTATTCTAACACTCCCCCTCAAGCAAACTAAAGCTTATTAAACTTTAGCTTGTTATGAAAAGTATTTCACTTTGCCACAAATTAAGAATAATTATGTATTAGTGGCAAACCAAATTAGGACACGGTGGAAAAGTGACATTAGTCTTGGAAATAAAATATCCAACGAAAGAAGTGACTAATTATAGTTGTATATTTTACCTTGGGGAACTCACTAGAGGAATAGTGACAAAATATGTCATGGAGGATGGTACCACTCTAATATAGCTTTCAATTAGTTTTGCCAAACACAGGCCACGTTGAAAGAGAGAAAACAGATGAAAGAGATGATGAAAACTGTGTGTATGGACTACACAACAAAGTCATTTTATATAAACTGATGACAAAAATACATGATGTGATTTGTCTATAAATCAATATAATAATATATCTGATTCTAATAAGGTATTCCTATAATTGTAAATATTTTAACTAAATAAGGAACCAAATTAGGACACGGTGGAAAAGGGACATTCATATTAAAAATAAGAGATACAACAAAAAAACTGACTAATTAGAGTTCCATTTTTGTTTTGTTTTGGGGAACTCGGTAGCATAACAGTCACAAAACAGGTAATTAAGAATGGTACTGCATTGAAAGAGAGAAAACAGATGAAAGAGATGATGAAAACTGTATGTATGGACTACACAATAAATTCATTTTATATAAACTGATGACAATAAATACGTGATATGATCTGTCTATAAGTCATTCCAATAGATCTGATATTAATAAGTTATTCCTATAATTATAAAGATCTTAATTAAATAAGGAAACAAATAAAAATATAAAAGAAGAATAAATCCTAAGAGAGTATCTAAGATACTTTCAAATATTCTAAGATAAAAAATTTAGATATTATATTTCTTATATTTCTAACAGTTAGTCACAACTTTGGTGTAAAGCACCACTGTTGGTTTCTGAGAAAATCAAATGCAACTACTTGTAAAGCTAGAAAGCTGTCTGTCTAGAGGTTTTATCATTATTATTATTATTTGCTTAATGAAGTCCTAGGGTAATGAATGAGCTTGCATTAAGATGATCTGAATATTATAAGATACAAGTATGCACTTCAGATATGATGACACTGTTAAATAATGTATCTTTACTTTTTTTCTTGATTTATTGAATTAGTTGAGTGAAACTTGATGAATGTATCTGTTCACACTCCACATCTGTTCTTCTTTGAGCAAAATTTCTAGGTTGCAGATCTTTCCCTTATGTGTTAACTTCAATGCTACAGTTCTCAACTTTACCATAGTGGTTTGAGAAACAACTTAACATAATATAGACTGGATGCCTTGATGAGGCTTAGTTGCTTAATAGAATTGACTTGAATTGCTAGAAGTTGATAAGATTCCAAATAGAATTGACACAAAATTTGAGAACTTAGGGGTTAGAGATTGGAATCAATTTAAAAGTTAGTAACTGAAAACAAAACAAAGAAACCTAGATAAATGAAGGTGCCACAAATAAGGTTTGATATGCCTAAGGATAAGTGCCACAATTGGTGAATAGTTGATAAGATTGCAAGATGCAAGGAAGAACCCTATATTCTCACTGGTTTGTCAACATCATCCGTATCCATTTTCTGAATTTCAAAATGTTTTAATACAAATTTAGTTTTAGAGTTTTGCCAGTAAAGCTGATTTGACCCCTTGGTTAAGTGCACACATACTAAACTTGTGATTCTCTGTTCAAATCCTAACTGCAAGCAATATATCAATAATTTTATTTTAGCTCTCCAGAATGCTATAGATATAATCAGCCTAGTCTCCTCAAAATGTTGGGCCTTGGTCATGATCCTTCTCATCATGGCCTTGGGCTTTGATGTCAACATCAGAAGTGTTCCTTCATTTGAGTTGAATTATCATTCATGACTATGTTCAATCTTCTTACTATTTACTTTAATTATTTCTTCAGGTACTACCCATATCATTATGCTCCCTTCGCTTCTGATTTTAAAGATCTAGCTGATCAGGAAATAACTTTCCACTTTGGAGAGCCATTTAAACCATTTGATCAGCTCATGGGTACCCTACCTGCTTCAAGGTTTCTTCCTTCTCTTATGATTAAATTAAATTATTCTACCATCCTTTCTGTTTCACTTATTTATTTTCTGTTGCAGTTCAAGTGCACTGCCTAAGAAATATAGAGATTTGATGACTGATCCTTCATCTCCTATTTTTCACTTTTACCCTGCTGGTGAGATAATTGTCTATTAATTGTTTATTATTAATTCTGTTAAATCTGACATATTTTCTTTATCTGATATTACATGGATACCTATTTGACAGACTTTGAGATTGATATGAACGGAAAAAGATTTGCATGGCAGGTATTATAGCATGTTTACAAATTAGGAATGCTTTAGAATGAAGTGGGAGTTAAGTTGTTTTTTAACTACTGCTGTGGGTGCTTTTCAGGGTGTGGCCAAGCTGCCATTTATTGATGAGAAGAAATTGCTTGCTGCCACAAGAAAGATTGAAGATACATTAACGGTTTGGAACTTTTAAGTGAATGTGTGTATGTGGAAGGGGAGGAATTGTTGTATATTTATAATTATTGACTAAGAATACTTGTTTCATGAAAATTTTGGTTGTTGAGTTGCATGAAAGACTAAACTGTAAAATTAAACCTTGTGGTTCTTCTTGAATCCACTAGGAATTTGTTGTGACTAGCGGATTATTAGGATAAAAAATATTCTCAATATTTCCATAGAAATCAGGAAAAAATATCTTTATAATCTTTTTATTCATTGTGGCATATCTTTATTTCCTTTTCTAAAAGATTTATTTATTACAAATAGAGACGATGAGAATGTAATTGGTGTGATGTCAATAAAATAATTTTTTTATCTTCTTGCATAGTTCCAAGTGAATTTATGTTTAAAATAAGATAAGAGTTGCATAAAATGTGTTCAGGATTCTCACAGTAGGAAATGCAGCTGCCACTCTTTTACGTAGGAATTGTCGAATGTTGATTGACTGTAGCCATTTTTATCTAGATAAATTTGTTGAGTGTTAATAATCTTCTTCTGTTCTATTTTTGCTACTCAATTGCTGGAGGATTTTTTTTAGATATTTACTTTAACAGATATTTCAAATAGCTAGATAACTTTTGACAATTTTTTCGTCAGAATTGTCCATGTTTTACACCAAAAGAATTCATGAAAGCTTCTAATTATTGTGTCTTTAGTGCTTAATTTCAGTTTTCTTATATGCAGGAGGAAGAACACTTTCGGAACAGTGTGATGCTTGATTTGCTATATGTCAATTGTGCACATGATTTGGCTTCAGATATCTTATCTTATTCCCGTGTTTGTAGTCAATTAGCCCCACATGAAAGATTTGTTCGGCCAATTGACACAAATGCTAGGTTGGTGAATGTGCTAGTGGTCATCACTCATCGTTTTGAATTCTGGTAGCTATTTAATAGGCTCATATACCTGTTTGTTATCCTTGTTTGTAGTGGTGGGATGAATGGATATCTTTGGTTTTGTGAAAGAAATGTTTTCAGCTCTATTGTATCTTGTCCCATCAGAGGATTGCAAGATGTTGACTGTAACCAAGTCTTGTAAGTTTTGTCCTCTGTGACTACACCTATGGAATAATTTAATCTTCTCTACGGAACTCATGTTTAGTGTTTTTGTATTTCAGAAATATTACATTTCTTAACCCACAAAGACACAATCATATCCCGAAACTTCCAGATGGTGTAGTAATACCCAACAAGGTTTGTGTTGTGACTGACTACTCTTAGCATCTGACTTGGAAAGTTAATCAGTTCATCTGATGGATGGAGCTTCACATCACAACTGTTTCTTATTTATATACTCATAGAACCACTCCTCGTGTCAAACTATTAACTAGGTTTGGGGAATTAGTTCAGACAGACTTATCTATATTTTGACCTTATTATGTTTTTTGTTCTTTTTAATTAGATGGTGACGCATGTTTGAAACAATAACTGTAAATGTACTTAGGAAATATCATCTTCATTTATCATTTGTTTAACTGCATTTAGTGTTCGTTGGTTGGTTTCTAGGAATTTTCCTCGAGAGTATCCTTGCGAATAGTCTCCACAATAAGGCTATATACATATCTTACATAACCTGTTTACTACATTTAACTAAATAATAAAGCATTCTCATTCTCTAAATTCTGTCTAAAATATTCTGTTCTATCTCTCTTCCTCTGTAAATTCAACAATACCTGCTGTTTCCTTCTCGGTTCAATTATATTGATCTCACTTTCATTTTGTTTCTGTTTGCAGGTGTTAAAAGCCACTGATGTTAAACCTTTTCCTGTGCTGTGGCATGAGGACAATATTGGTCAGCGACTGCAAACAAGAGAAAGGTGAGAATCTGTTTCCATGAGGATGTCAGGTTTGTGCAATATATTTCATGTTCTTGCTGGCTGGGTAAACATACAATATTGCAGCGCTGCCCAAACTGATGGTTTAGTTTAATATTTCAAAGGTTATCAAATCTTGAATTTTAACTAATTTTTGAATCATAAACTGAAGATCCTATTGAATTGTAACATTCAGAGATGATTAAAAATAGCTTGAAATGTATCATATTCAATAAAGGATGCAATAGTGCTGAATGTAATACTTTTAAACAAATAATTTACCAAACTAGTTAACCACAAGTCAAACAAAACAATTGAGTCTCACTATCAACCTATGTAGAGGCCAATATATAAAAAACCAGTAACACATAATTGTTTGCATGTTTTTTCTAAATGGTATTTCGTCCTTAGAGCAGCATCCCATAATGTGGTGTGGACATTGGATAAGAATTACATTTTATTTGTAGTCTTTTGTTGGGAACAATAGATTGTCCTAAGACCTAAGGAAATAAACTTCTTTTCAATGAGAGCTACACATACGTACTGATTGCATGAAGCTTATGTTTTAGCATAGTTAGAACGGAGCCCTTATATAGCAAAATAACGTTCGTATAGAGTGAAAAATGTAACTGAAACAGAGCCCGCCAATGGAATAGCTACCAAATAGGGTGAGTGTGTGACTGTGAAGTCCATATTTCAAAAGAATGAAAACATAGCAATGGATAAATAGTGTGCATTCAATAGTGCTCCTCCAGGTCTTTTTCATTTAACATTTAAGCATATCCAAATTTTCAGCTTTTATGAGAAATCAATGAAAGATAAGAGAACAAAAGTTAACAAATCATTGAATCATAATAGTGATGTATGGAATTGCAGCTCATTGTCTTGTATAATTATATTTACAAAATTTCGAGAAGTAATTATTAATTAGTGTTTTCTTAAAGTAGTATACTTGTGGAATATTTGAAAAAATCAATGTTGTGGAAGTTGAAAAGTTCTCGGTAACTTTCAATCCGAGCATGTAATTTTCTTGATGCATGAAACCTGTCATTTATTCTATTGGAGATACTTGACATGCCTGACCATTCTGTATATGATGCATCCACACAGGCCACAAGTACCTGGAGCCAAAGCTGGATCTCAACTGGGAGAAGCAGCTCATCGACTTGTTAAGAACACCCTCAACATTAAATCAAATAACAGATCCCATGGATTGCTGGAGCAACCTCCAGTCCATCATTCAATGAACGGGCTTCGATCGCCTGGATATGGAAAATATTATGGTGAGAACGCAAGTGGATATAATGGACAATATAATCACCATGGCGTAATGACTACACCAAAATATGGTGGACATAATGACAGACAGAATTTTAAGATACGAGATAGGTTACAGTGTGAAGAACAGTTCCACAATATGAAAACTGAGTTTTCTTCTTTAACGACGGAGGAAAGAGAGAGACCTAGGTCATTGAGGGTTCCAAGTTCAAGACCGATAACCAATTTACAACCCCGATTTGTGCGGAACATGGATCCTTCAATACCATCTCCAAAATGGATGACTAAACCACAACCTACGGATGGCATGCCTACTAGGGATCAAGAAGCTGCATTGGGGCCAACAACTCATGATAAGCAGACCAAGAAGGTTTACCAAGTTAAAATACGTCAGCTAGATACACCAGAATCTGGGAAGCAATAGTGGTTGTTGTGGAACTGATTGCGAGTTGTTAAACACAATTTGCGGCAAGGAATCAGCACAAGTGTTGCTTTGTTCCATAGTATGGAACTATGTTATTGTGCTGTATGTAAAATGATGTACGGCTTACTAGCTTTGCGTAGCAATTAACCTGTATGTACATACATACCTGATGTGAATAGAATTTGATTAGTTTAATGGGAAATGCAGGATATTTGTCTGGGATTGTCATGCCCAGTAGCATCTGTATGTTGTATGAGATATAGAAACTGTTGCATGGAGGAAGCTGCTCTAATGACTTTCTGACAATTCTGGTCGGCTTTGTTTGATGAAAGGTCCAAGGGGCTGTAGGAGGGGGTGCACTTTTCTCTTATGCATGTTTCCTCCTACCTAAAGGATTATGCTGACTGCATCTTTTCTTCTTTTATTATTGGGGCATAAATACAATAATTTAATTCTAATATTCAGGAACGGTGCTGTTCCTGGTTTGGTGACTATTTTTTATTTTCGGCCACATTATGTCAATTTGTCGGGGTTCACCATCTTAAAAATTCAGTATAGTACTCTTTATTTATATTTTGAGCCACATTATCATCTAACAATTCGATATCATCTAACAAAAGTTGTAAAGATAATATCACATGATTAAGTCTATATTACAATATCCTACAAAAATAACTATTTATTTAATATTATAGTCTAAGTTAGATCTATGAATTCGAGTCTTAGGTATATAGTTGTGTTAAAATCTGTTGTCTCTAATAGACATTTCACCTAAAGCATCCAGTTTAAAAATCAAATAATGAAGTTTTAGTTAACAAATAGAGGTAAAAGTGAATAGATCCATGAATTCGAGTCTTACTATATGGTCTTCCAAAATTCTCATTTCCAAGTAGCCTTTGAATAAAACTGTATAACTAATCTTTCAATATTGAATGTTTTATATTATACTTAACGTTTAAGGAGAAATTTAAAAGGTTATGCAATATTTTTTAAGGATTATTTAACGTTTTTTAATACTTAAGGGATTACTCTTAAATAAGATAGGAACACTTCAAGAACTAAATTAATGGTTCTCTCTCACACACAGGCACAGTTCTCACCGAATATAGATTTTCTGTTTGAGTTTTTGGTGGCGTGCCTCTACGATGGCACCAGACGCAGAAACCAAGAGAGATATCCGATAATTGAATTAATTTCAATAAATAATGTCTTTCAACCCAGCAGCCTCTTTCCAAATACCAAAGAATCCAAATAATCGAAAGGCAGAATGTAGAGCAACTTTCCCAGAATCAAATAGTAACTCATTCATGAAAAAAATGACTCGCAATTTCACAGCAGATCAAAGTACAAGGAAGCTCGTCTTCCGCCAATTCCCTCACTCTATCTGTACATGTAAATTATTAATAAGCGTAAAAGAAAATTTTACAGAAGACAGAAGAAAAACAAGAACACTTTATTAAACAACTGGTGTATGCAGTAATAAAAATCTAAACTATTAAAAAAAGAAAAAATAAATTACTAGCTGTGTAACTAGCCTATAAACGATGGGTGGATCAACAATTAGCGTGGAAACCCTTATCCTCACCAAGTAAACACCTAAAAGCTTTGATTTATTTTGAGTCATCCTCCACCAGTTGATCGCAACTCCTCCAGAGCAACCTTGATCTCATTCTGCACCAATTCCAAACGCTTCGAATATACTTCCAGCTCCAAAATCTGTTGCTTCCTCCACTTCTCATCCATCCCCATTTCCCCAATGCCCAAATTCAATGGACTCAATGTCATTGGCATTTGCAAGGGATTCATTGAAAACCCTCCTCCAACTCCAAAACCTCTTCCCCCAAAACCAAAACCACTTCCCAATCCCATGCCACCAATCACCAACTCCTTCAACACCGGCGACACGCAACTCCTCACTGTCTCTTCAATCACACCCTGTAAGTTATGCCTATGGTTACAATTTTCATTATCTTTATTACTATTATTGTTACTGTTGCCAATACAATTAGTATCCTTGTTCAACGCTGAACCGTCGTTGAACTCGCGCTTCTCCGATCGAGGCCGCGACCGCTTCCGCGACAGCGGCGTCTTCGCCGATTGGCCGAAAATAGGGTTGGGATTTGGATTAGAATTAGGGTTAGGGTTGATTTCGTCGTCGTCTTCGACGGGACCGGTGATTGGAGCGGTGTTGCTCCAGATCCTCCGCGAGATTTCGAAGGTGGCTTTGTCGTGAGGGCTCTTGAAGGAGACTTCCTTGCCGTCGCTGATTTTGGTGACGACGTTGCGGTACTTCTTCTTCAGCCTCCGGAGCTTCTCGACGAGCTGGTTCTTGTTGAATCCGAGTTGAAGCTTCGACTTGATCTGGTCGTAGAACAAAGCGGTGTCGTTGTGGTGAGAGGATCCTCGCTGCGCCGTGTAGTCCAGAAACCCCTGCAAGAGCCCAATTTCGTCCTCGTCCGTCCACAGACGCTGGAACAATCTCCGCGAATCGTCCAGCGCTTTTTTCTCCTCGATTTGCTCCGTGCGCGGCCTCTTCGGGGAGGAATCGGCGACAACGATCGCAGTTGATGCGGTGCCGAGTGTTTGGGAGACGGTGGAACAGGGGGCGGCGAGGCTTACGGCGGCGAGGACGGAGTGAGGGGGTTCGTCATCATCTAAAACGTCGTCGTCTTCGTCATCCTCCTCTTCGTCCTCTTGAGTTTCATCGTCATCATCAAGATCTTCTTCGGGGAAAACGGCGTCGTTTAGATCGGATGCCATGGGCATTGGAGTTGAGTTTCGTTCTTGCTTGCTTTCACGGGATTTGGTTGTTTCCTTTAGAGGCTGTCACTGTTTTTTCACTCACTCGCTGCCAATAACAATTACAATCAGAATCTCGGAGCTGGTTTATTAGGTAATGTACCAACCAACTTGCCCCACATTTTTTTCTTCATTGCTTAATTTAATACTATTTTTTCTCAACTTTTTATCCAATTCTTCACTCAAATTCTACTATTTTTTAACATTTAATTATTAATTTTATGGAATTATTATTCATTGTTATATACGTTAGAATCGTTCTTTTATATTACTTACCTTAATGATCCAACGATGAATTTCTTACAATAAAAAACTATTTTTTATCTTCTAAATATTTTTGTTATCTTTATTCTTGTAATTTTTCCTAAAATATTTGTTCTCCCCACTTAAGAATAAAGTTTCGTGTTTCTAACAATAATTGTTTGAGGTAATATGATTATATATGGGATACATTATATTTATAATATAAATCTTTTTTTTATATAATTTGATTGAATGGTGACCCATAAAATATAGAGTAAAATTGATATTTTGAACTAGAAATATTATTTTCTATTTTATCTTTGTACTATTTAATTTTTCCTAACTATATATTTCTTTTAGTTTAAAATATTTTATTCATATATCGAAACTGAATTTAAATATTTTGGAAATATATTGTTGTAACCGATAACATTATATTGTAATATAAAAACTTATTATATATTTAAAAAGATTTAATTATTATAGAGAAAAAAAAAGCATCCTAAAAGGTTAAATAGTAATTGTTGGGGGATTTGGGTTAGAAAAGAAATGGTTCCTTGAAGTTGAGTGTGACGTGAAGTGAAGATGGATAGAAGAAGAAGCCTACGAATTCCATGATTTTAAAATTGTTGCTTCTCTATCTCTATCTCTATCTAAATCCAGCTGGCGCCTAGATAAAACTTCAATCTTTCCCCAAATTCAAACTCTTGCTTTTACACTTATTCACAACCCATTCACATGTTACGTTCACGTAATCATTTTTTTTTTCTAATCAAAACCATTTTCCAACATGTGCTATGTGGGATAAAAGGAGAAACAAATAAAAAAAAAGTTGCTAAAAATGAGAATATAAGTATATATAAGTAATATTATTCTACATGTGCTCTTATAGAGATTCTAAATTTAATTAATATAAAAAATCTGTTAAATATTAAATGTTTCAATATTATTATGAACGTATATTCAAAGTACACACTTTCTATATTATATATATATATATATATATATATATATATATATATATAACATTTGTATATTCAACATTAATTATTAACATAGCTAATTATCAAATATGTTGTACCTATTTCTCAAATTTAATGTCAATTTTTTACATTAATTATCGTTATAACCAACATAGAAAATAATTTGTTTATAATGTGTTATCTATTTTTTGAGTCATTTCAACTTGTAATATAAAAACTTTTGTAAAGTAAAATATAAATAAATACTTAAACTGTATATGCTTGAAACATTTTAAATAGTGTAATACCATTCTAAGATAAAATTTTCTAAAAATATTACATTTCTAATACTTCTTTTTATTGTCCTCACAGACAATAATTTTTGTTCTAAATACTTACAACATAAAATGAATTATGAATATACTCTAATATAATATAATGCATATAAACTCTTAAAGTAATAATAAAAATTATCTTACATAATTTTAAGAATTTCTATTGTTGCTTACAAGTTAGTAATTCCAATATATGACATATTAGTCATATTCATAATTACCAGGTTTTTATTACACTAAAGTCGAGTATTCATTCATTATGGGTTGTAACTTTCAGTTACATATTTTCCATCCAATGTATCACATGCCTTGAAAAAACTAATTAAAGATAGAAAAATATTAATGTAAATGAAAGTCAATAATTAGAAAATATAGTTAAAAAATGACAAATACACACTCATTTACTATATTGTTTTATGCATTATTATGTTTATGATGGCAAAATAAATAAAAAAGATATTGTCCTTAGAACCAAAAAACTAGAAGTTGTTTATAATGTTTGTAGAATTTACAACTTTTTCAATAGTAGTTGAATACAATAACAATATAAAAACCTATTTCTTATAATTGACTTATTAAAACAAATAAGTATCAATCTAAACATTTTTCCTTGATTCTATAAACTATTTTTTATTGTATCTTTTAAGTTTATTCATGTTCATTTCTTTGTTTTTTATATGGATTGGAGCTTCAAGAAACCACACATACTAGGAGTCTCTTTCTCCTTAAATAATTAACTTTAAATTCTAAAATAATGAAAATAATTGCTAAAGATACCTTAATTATAGCTCTAAACCATGTAAGTACATTTTAACTATTTTTTTCTTGATGTTTATATAATTTACACTTGGTCATGATAATAATTAAATAAAAAATATATAAACATATATAATTATTGTGATTGACTTATTAAAATAAATAAGCATTAAGGTAAGCATCTCTACTTGATTCTGGGAACCATATTTTAATGTATCTTTGAGGTTATTCTATGGTAGTTACCAATATATAATTATGACCAAAAGAAACAAATAGTCCTTATGTGTATTATTCCTCTAAAGAATGCTATAACACAATTGAAACCATGACGATAAAAGAACAAGGAAACCTCATGTGTGAATATAGTTATTGAAATAATTTTTGAGTTTAATATGTAGATAAACTTACAATCTTTTCAACAATAATACTTGCCTCGTGAGAAGTAATCTCCCATGTTAGTTTTGTGCATACCCTTTTCCATTTTCCATTTTCCACTTCTCACCATATTTTGCAAAAACAATGTGGAAAAATGTCATATAACTTACCCCAAGTGTAGTTTTCTTCGCTATTGGTCATATAACACAAGTTTTATTGAATTTTTGTTAGAAAAGGAAATAAATAACATATTTGACTGCTTTAGTTAACAAGCAAGTTGTTTTTGCTTAAAAAAAAGAAGCATGAAAATGTGATAATGTATTATTTTTTAAGCTGAATTCGGATTATACGGAGGAGAATATACAGGAAGATATTTGTCCTCTTATTAGAGTGGAGGTTATAGACATATGCATTCTATTGATAGTAAATGCACAGGTGCCATGAACCAACCAACGGCTACCTTCATACTCTAATATGCGGAAAAATGAAGTGTGGTGTCTCCTCAAAAATGCTTTCCCCTTTGGTTTCTTGGTTCTTGTCCCCCTCCTCTTCCTCCTCCTCTTCCGAAGAAGAACAAAACCTTGACATCAACACTCATCATGAAAATCACCAAAACTTCAATATACAAGATCACGAAAACGACCAATATCTTAGCTCATGCGATGTGGATGACACCATTCCCCTTGCTCTCGCCGTTCCCACTGCCTCCCCGGCCGTGACGGTGGCCTTCCCGGCCGACGATGAAAGAAGCATGGTCCCCGGCACCACCACCACTGCCACCACATTTGTAACACGCTCCAAAGGGCAGTGCTCCAACAAGTATTCGGGCGTTGTGAGACAATATCAGAGGCTGTGGACGAAACAGGACGAGATGGAACTGCTGAAGGGATACCTTGATTACATGAAGCAGCATGGGAGGGCAACCACCACCCTCCACAACGACGTAGCCTCGTTGTATGATCACGTGAGGCCCAAACTGAACGTCGATTTCAACAGGAATCAGCTTGTTGAGAAGCTGCGTAGACTAAAGAGGAAACACAAATTGGCTTTGGACAAAGGCAAGGACAAGGAGGTTCCCTTTAGGAACCTCCAGGAACAGGCCATTTTTGAAATTTCACACAAGATCTGGGGCAATGACACCGATAACCTGTTAGACCAAGATTCTTTTGATGGTGCGTCAGGACGCACTCCTGAAAGCCGTTACCTTGGTGGCAACGTTAAGGTGAAGATTGATCAACTTGATAACAGTGATGAAATAGACGAGAGAGTGCCAAAGCGGTTGCGGCTACATGATGCAGAAGATGAGAACAGAGATTATGAGCAGAACAATGGTGGTAACATACAGGGCTTCATTGAGGAGACCATGAGGTCCTGTTTCTCCCCGTTGCTGAAGGAAGTGTTGGATGAAGCACACCAACAGCCACCTCCTGAGTTGGTGCCAATCCCATTGCCGCTATGTCCTGAAGATGTGGACCATGCGCAATGGACAAAACGAGGGATTTTGGAACTGGAGATGTATTTGAAGCGGTTGGAGTTGTTGCAGGATCAGATCAAGGCTAGATTGGAGGAATTGCGATCTAGATGAAGATGACGTATAAACTAAAACTTCTCCCAGATGTGCAGAAACAGTTTGTGCTTTATCCAACACCAACAACTTCAATGAATAGTAATAGCTCTAGCAATTCTGTAATGTTTTTGTGGTAAACAAGAAATTTAATTATATGTATCTGTGAAATATGTGGATGACAAGCTTAGATTCTTGTGCATGATAGGGCTGTCATTTGTATATTCAGTGCATTATAAGCCCAATTACCTCGTCGCCCTCCTCCTACGCAACTCTCCAACAATCGAACATGTCATTCATAAAGTTAACATATATAGAGTCAATTGCAGTGCCTTAAGCAAGCAGATCATTCAGAAATTTAACATATCAATGGCCATCTGCAATGCCTTTAAGCAAACAGTATGAACTAATGAATGCCTTCATAAAGTTATGTAAACTTTGTATTTCTTGAATTTATGAATGTAGTTATAGTAAGAAATTGAATTTTCCTGAACAATTGTATCTTGTGTTCACTTTTAATTAGAAGACAAAAGCAAATCAGTACAGAGTAAACTTCTCTTTTGTCTTCTCAAATACTTGTTCTGCAATAACAGCACCGCTACCATCAGCCTTTTTTATCTCTAACTGGGCCTTCTGATAAAAACCCGTGCCCCTCAGCGCATCGGCAATGAAATCATCGAATCCAATTGCTATTGCAGCTTCTGCTTTAGCTCCGTAAACCAATCTCTGTCCGATGCAAACAGAATGAACAATGCAATCATTTTAATAAAAACTACGGAAACATGTGGTGAGAGGAAAATATTAATGATGTAGCTGGCTCACCTTGATTCTTGAAAGATGAATTGCACCAAAGCACATTGGACAAGGCTCACAAGAAGCATAGATTTCGCAGTCAGCAAGTTCAATTTGATTCAGCTTTTGACAAGCCTACAGATGATATCCAGTTATAACACGAGGTCCTAAATGATGTATATTAAGAAAGTAAGTAGATAAGTGAGATACGGAGTTTGTTTGGAGGAAACTTCTTAATGAACACTTTTAGGAGACAAAAAATGGAATTAATTTACTACAACCTAAATTTACTTGTGTATAAGTTAAAAATCAGATTTTGGAGAAGCTAACAGAAAATAACCTATAAATTAGTACATGCATAAACTATTTTTCACTTATGGAGAAGTTGATATAATTTTCTTTCACATTTTTCTCTCTCATAAGAGTTCATAAAAAAATGTTTCCATGCAGACCCTTGATCAAGGAGTTAAAAGTTGTACTGGGTATAAAAATAATCAGAACCCTCTTATATACCATGATGAAGGGAGTCAAATGACATGCTTTTAATGTTACAGCAAACAATGTAAACTCTCAGCAACTTGAACTCACACACAATCTCTTCAAGGTATCAAATGGTGTTTTTTTAAAACTCCCAGAGTTTGAGATCCAAGTATGTCCGAGACAGCTAGAGCCAATGATAGATATTGCAATATAAGATTAAAGAATGCTCAAACTACAAGTTATTTGTTATGATACTATTATTGGGAAAGAAAAGGAAAACACTCATAACTTTATCTGTTTAACAAGCACATGTTATACAGATCCAGATAACACGATGCCTGTTTAAACAGTTTTTTGCCGCACTTAATAAACGTAGGAATGGACAAGGAAAAAAGTCAATCTGACTAAATAACTTCAGGAATAGTACAATCAACTCCTCACTTAATCCGTCCTCATACTGGAAGCCAAATGGTAGAATAACAAAGTTACAATTCCTAGATCTTTGTTTCATCCACCACTGTTGATTCATGATATAGACCTCAGGTTTCAAAAATCAATTAGAAAGTTTTAAATGGAAAGAATAAGAAACCTCTCTTATAGCTGTAACCTCAGCATGCGCAGTTGGATCAGTGTTTCTTAAAACCATGTTATGACAGCTTACAACTATTTCATCCTTTCGAACAACAACAGCACCAAAAGGGCCTCCATCGCCACATTCAACCCCCTTATATGCTTCTTCAACTGCCTTTGTTAGGAACTTGTGGTCTCTATCCTGTACAGCTGGTATACCAAGAGAAAATAATATTTGAAAAAAAAACGCAGAAGGGAGCTGGGGAGTAGCATCTGAAACAGATAAGATCATACCTTCTTGATGACCAGGAAATGCCGAAGCAACAGAAATAGTTTCATCTTTGACTTCCAACACTAAATATAAAAAAAAAAAACAGTATCAAACAGTCAGATCCTTCCAGCTATAGAAGCAAAATCAACAAAGAGCATTACATACAAGTGACAAGCCCGTGACTCCCCCTGAGTAGCTAAATCTGAGTATACTTCAAAAATTACAAAATTAACAACCCCACTAGGGGTCAATTTTTTTTGAAGAATATTTCAGCTTATACATGCACCCCATCTCTCCTATTAACTGAATTGAACATGTTTGCAATTTGGATTAGAAAAATTGGATTGTGTTTGAAATTGGTTAAGTCATGTTCCTTCCTGGGTTTTAGATTATAGAGAGCAGCTTCCCGGATTAATGTAAAGACCCAATCTGGTTTTACTTTATCCCCACTGAAAGGAGGATGTGTTGGGTGTATGTTTAATTATTAAGCATAATAAGGGAAACAGAAGTAGAAGCAAAAGGCCATAACCATGAAGAATCTTACCATTGGCAGTAGCAGCAGAAGTAGCGTCGTCCATGATGGTATTGGGATCTGAGGAAAAGGAGGGAATATAGAAAAGAGGAAGAGAAGAAGTGAAGAAGAAAGGACAAGAGAGAGAAAGGAAAAGACTAAACAGTTAGTTTTATAATCCCATCTCACCGAACAAAAACCTTACACGCAATCAAATTTTGCTTCACTAGATGGATCCATTATTGCTCACCTCCAACCCCTTTTTGTCTACTTTTCCTAGTTTCTTTCTTTGGTTTTTTTTTTTTCATTTCCTTTTCATATAAATTTAGTTTTTCTTACAATTATTTTGTTTCTCTAGAAAAAAAAATACTTAATTAAGTTTTAAGTGCGCAATAAATTTGGATTTTTTAGTTAAATTTTTGTTAAAAAAAATAATTTCTTTAATGTTGAAAATTTTTATATTTTTCAATTGAGTTATTATGGTTTAATTTTTTTTTAATTGGGTGATTTGATTGTGATCTTGATCCATCACCTTACTTAGTTGTCTTCACTTGATATTTTGTGTTAATATTAAAGGATGCATTCTCTTAGTTAACCTAACAAATGACTTTTATTATTGGAGATAAGCGAAAAGAAAAAAAAAGTGAAAATCAAATATGATGTTAGGAGAATATGAAACGATTATGATGGAATAAAGATTATGGTCACTGAACATATTGGTTGTAAGTTTTTATCCTCCACAACCTTCATATGCAATCTCAATCTCATCCTTGTTCCATTATCTATCAACATCGTATTTGTATTTCGTATTCGTTTATCCTCATTCAACATATGTTTGTGTTTCACTTCCTTTTCAATCTCGTCTAAACAAGTTGTTCATTGTTGTTTTGAATCAAAACAATAAGAATCACATGTTATTGGATGTCCCACCAATAAGTCTTGTTATTAGATATCTTTCATGCACAACTTCAACTTCACTTGTTTTGTTCTCTTATTCAATCTCACGTTTGTTTCACATACTCCCAAAATAGTATTTAGGTCTTTTTTTCTTTCTTGTTTGTTTTAGTTTATTCTCATCCAACATTAAAAATAATATGATGTGTTAACAACAAAATTATGTCCTTTTATATTAACACAAAATAACATGCAAAGACAACTAAGCAAAGTAAGATAAAGATCACGTCACCCATTTAACAGTAAGATTAACAACAATAACGCCATTGAAATATAATTTTTTTGGAAAATTCAATAGAAATTTTTTAAATAAAAATTTAATTAAAAATAATTAAATTTATCGAGATTTAAAAAAATAATTAAACTTTTTTTTAATATTCATATAAGAAACGGACAAACTAAATAAAAGAAGTTACTTTTACCACTTTTTCTAAAAATATTTAAAAATAAATAAATAAGATGATACATTTGTAATTAAAATTAAAAAAAAAATATAGATGGAAATGAAAAACATAGTAGATGGAACGTCTTAAATTTCACTGCTAGATTGATATTCATATCTCAGTTTTTTTTTTTCTTTTATTATTATATAATAAAAATGGACAATATTTTGTTCTCCGTGTAAAGTCAACTATTATTGAATAGATAGCATTGAGTCTTCGCAAACGATAGAAAGTAAAAAACAAGGAGAAAAAACAGTGAAAGCAAAATATTAGGAAAACTAAGCAACAAGTTTGCATAAAGAAGGAATACAAACAAAAGAAAAAGTACTGATATCTTTGTTTTCACTTCTTCAAAAATTTTAAGCACATCCAACAAAACCAACCAGAATTAGTCAGAGCTAATATTTGGTCCAATTTTTTTTCATAAATACTATTAAGAAAATTATGCATAAATTAATTTATAAAAAGTTTAAAGATTTTTTCTATTTTTTTGAATCTATATATGAATTAATTTTAACTTATAAAAAAATTAAAATATTTTTTTATATTTTTTTATATTTTTTTATTAAAAATCTCTGTAAAGAAACCCTTCATTAATTAGATGGAATTTGTTTTGAGAAAGTATTGATACAATATTTGTATCGTTTCATATTTTTAAACAGAGACTAAGATATAAATAACTTTTTGTCTCGTACCCGTGACCATCAATTATATATTTTTTTTATAATTTTTTATATATAATAATAATAATCTACATTTATATATAAAGAATATTTTCCTCGTAATATACGTATTTATTTTTTCATTTCTTCCTTATTTTATTATTTTAGAAATATATAATAAAATATTTTTTGTCATTTTATTATTATCTTAAATATTTCTTTCATTTATTTATTAGTATTTATTTTTATTTTTATAATTCTATCACCTAAGAAAAAAAGTATTTTTTTTCTCTTTTCTTATTTTTATTTTTTTTCTATTTTTTCATAAGAAACTACAACTATAAATTTAACTACGATTTACAATCATTTGAAAAGAAATTTAAGTTTATTTAGATGTTTTTTTTGTTTTTTTTCTAAGAGGAGTAAAAAAAATATAGAGAAGAAAACACAAAAAGAAAAAAACTAAAAATAAGAGATATTTTACAAAATAATTATTCAAATTTTAATATTAAACATAAATATATCTAAATATAAAAATAAAAATACGAATAATTATTTATGTTAGTAAGAATAATGAGATTAGTTTTTACCTTTTTATTCTTCCAATTCTTATATTAGTTAACCAATTTTTTAGTTTTCATAATTTACAATTAACTAATGAAAATTTGAAAATTTATTATTATATACTTATAACAATTAATAAAAAATAAATTATTTTTTATATTTTGATTATACTTTTCTTTATATTTAGGTTATTACTTTTCATTATAATAAGTTATATCAATTTTTAATGACATACAATACAAACGCGACAATCTCATGTTTCTCCTCGTATATATAAAGTTTTTATTGTTTACGTAACTTTTGTAGTTATTTTTTTAAATATTCAAATAGTTAAAATTATAATATTAATAATTGAATAATAAAATTATAACTAAAAGCATAAATAGTTATTCGCTTTTATTTTAATTAATTATTGTTTTTATATAAATTCTTAATTGAAATATAAAATACTATTTAATATATAATTTATTTTAAAATGCATGGGTAAAAGAAAATTGTAAAAAGTTACAAAATACAGTACTCATATTTTTCTAAACACGCTAAAACCTAAGCAGCAAGTTTGGATGGAACTTTATATTAAGAAATTGAAGTTTTCTTGACCTTTAACTCACCCTTGTAACTTGAACTTGAATATTGTAACTGAAGTTTTCTTGAACAACTGTAACACCAAATGAGATGATTAAGCAACTCAGGGCACAACAAACTTGTCTTTGGTCTTCTCAAATACTTGTTCTGCAATTACAGCAACACTACCTTCAGCCTTTTTGATCTCCAAGTTGACCTTCTCGTAAAAAGAGCCAGTGTCCTTCACTGCATCAGCAATGTTATTACCAAATCCACTAGCCACACCAACTTCTGCTTTAGCTCCATAAACCACTCTCTGTACCAATGTGAGCAGAATGAGAATTGTCACCAATTTAATACAACTAGAGAAACATGTGGTGAGGGGAAAATTTGAGTAGTGTGGCGAGGTCACCTTAATTTTGGAAAAAAGAATTGCCCCAAGGCACATTGGACAAGGCTCACAAGAAGCATAAATTTCACAGTCAGCAAGTTGAACTTGATTCAGCTTTCGACAAGCCTACACATGATATCATAATCCAAGAAAGTAAGCAGAATTTTTTGTTTAATGGCAAAATGTTAGTTTTTGTTAACTAAGCATTTAAACTCAACCGATCTCTCCCTCCCTTCTACTTTTTTCTGGCAAGCAAACTTTATATCTATGTTTTAACCAAGAGATATGGTGACTTTAAGTGATCGCTTAGGTTATGAGTATTCTTATCATTACACAACCTTTAAGTTTAGGCTAAGACTTGTGTCGAAATGTAATCTATCACTACACAGTCTCCCAAATATAAATGACTTACTTAACATAAGTCGAAATCCTACATATTCTCTTTTGACTTAGAGATTATAAATAATTTCATATATACTGAATAAAATAATATATTTAAAATATTGTTACCTTTTGTGGTATGCAGGGAATTGGAATGTGACTTATTTCATCCACTTTTCACTGATTATAAAATTTTATGCGTTCTCTTTCTATGTTTAGGAAATCAGAATGCGGCCTTCATAATTTGCTTTTAACTTTACAAATTATAAACTTTGGCACTGAAAGAGAATGTATTTATGATTTTGTCACCTTTTTCTGTATGTAGGGGATTTGATGATATTGTGATAAAGATCACAAAAGCGAGAATTCATCATTTCCTCGTGTGTTGGATAAAGAATCCTGCAATGATTGTCCATCCTTTCCTTGGGGATTTAATCATTAGCATAAAAATCTTTGGAGGGATTGTTCATGCATTTCCTCATATGTTAGGGATTTAATCTCTAGGATAAAGATCCCTAGAGCGGTTGTTCGTCATTTCCTCATGTGTTTGAGATTTAATGCCTAGTATAAAGATCCAAGATTGATTGTTCGTCATTTTCTTGTGTGTTGAGAATATGATAATTCCTAAGATAAAAGATATTTGGAGCTATCATTCGTCATTTCCTCGATTTTTTCATTATTATAGTTATGCAAAAGATTCCATAAAATTTATTGTCTTGTTAAAAAAATGTCATTTAAAAACGCTAGATAAAACAATAACTTAAAAGTTAAATAAAACAACAATTTAATTGTTGCATTCTACTTCCTTGAAAATGAGTTTCTCATCCAATGTCAATGTCTCCAAGTGATATGTTGCTTTTCCAATCACCTTTCTAATTTGATATAGATCGATCTATTTTGAAAATATCTTGTTCTAAAAATTCCTCCATCCTTAATAATGATTAATAATGATTGTGTTCTTCATTGATTGTGCTCTACTATCTTCGCAACTTAAGTGTTAAGTGACTAATTTTACATGTCCCACTTGAATACTAAATGTTCTAATTAAGAGAAATGGTGACGTCTTTTATAAGAGTAGTCAATTTTTATTTTTTTCCTAATAAATCTTGAGCGATCAGATATTTCATAATCCCAAATAAAAATGAATATTTGCTTAAATATGTTAGAATTATGTTATACCTATCACTAAAGTTTCTAAATGGAAAAACTAATATAGTTTTCAATGTAGAAATAATCATAGCCCTTGTACATGTAGACTAATGTCTAATATATATCAGGATGAAGGGCATTTGGAATGATATTTAGAATTTTTCTGTAATTTCTGCTAGGCACAATCCCTGTTAGTTGATACTTGGACTGTGATAGAGAAATGAAACACTGATATACATAAGCATATGCATGTCTTACGTACTATGTCCTATGAGACTCAGACACTTCTTCTTAAATGGCGTATTTGTCTCAGAGACACGTATCTGTATCGATACTCGTACGACACTCGTAGGATACTTATCGGTGAAATGTTTAATTCAAAAAAATATTTGTTGGATTTTTTAAAATTTTAACAGGGTTCTAACACAATTTTAAAAGCTATAAATACAATAACTTTCTAAAAACTCAAATTTATTGTATAAATTTTTATTATAATTATAAAAATAAGAACAAATTCTTTTGAACCAGTCATGAAAAATATTTTCCTGTTACTAAAAAAATCTGAAACATACTTTTGCATATAAATATTTATTTTCAATTTATATAATTTAAAATTATATAATATATAGATCATCTCTCGTATTTTACATTTTAAAAATTATACGTATTTTTGTGTTCGGATCCGTGTGCCTCTTTAACAATGAAATTGAAGACCGAAAAAATAAGAATTGTTAATCAAACCTCTCTTATAGCAGTAATCTCAGCATGGGCAGTGGGATCATGTTTTCTCTATCCTCTGCAGCAAAGCAACAGAGATATTAGAAGAAACTCCAATTAGATAATAAAGTGATATAAAATCACACATTATGGCACAAATTTACTGCATAGTCAAAGCACGATCTGTAATTATGAAGGATTTAACATTATGAACACACTAACATTATATGAAGAGGGACAATTTTTTACTTCATCCTTAAGCGCAAGGGAAACAGAACTAGAAGAAGTTGTAATTATGAATGATTTTACCATTAGAAGCAGTAGCAGCATCCTCCATCATGGTGTTAGGATCTGATGAAAAAGAGGACAAGGAAAATTGAGAGTGATGGAAGAAGAAGAGAAGCGCAGAGAAACTAGACCAAGATTTTCCCTTGTAAATGCAGAGTTATCAATGACCTGTTTCTATTGTGTGTATATATATATATATATTCCACCACCGACAACTTAATATATTAAAAATAGTGTATTTAAATATTTGAAGCGTCTAAAGTATTTAGTCGTTGTTTAAATGTGTAGTGATGCTGAGTTTAATGCTTTGTTTAGATTATAAGGAAATTAAAAAATGAAAAGCAAAGAAATAAAAGAAAAATGATAGGAAGTGGAGTTGTTTACATTATGTCGAAAGAAAATAGAATGTATTAAAAGTTTGTAATAGAAGTAATTGATGAAATAAATATTTTTTTGTATATTTAAAAAAATATTTTTAAAATAGTTTAAGATATAAATAATTTAAAAATATAAATTACACTTAAAATATATTTAAACTAAAATAAAAAGTATCATTAAATCTTAATAAATAAAAATATCATATTTTAAAATAATTATATATTAAAATATATTACTTTATACAATATTAAAATTTCTTTTATTTTATTTATTTATTATTTTAATTAATTATTTTTAATATAAAAATATATTAACACAACATTAAATTTATTTATTAATTATTTTAATATTTGTATTTTAATTAGAATAAAATATATATAATTTTTTACATTAAAAATAACTTTTGGTTTAGAGAAATGTTTATAACAGTTTTTTAGATTGAAGTGTAAATAACATTATTAAATAAGTATTAAATGAAATTTTATAAGATTCTTAGAAGAAATCTTAAAAACAAAATAAAATAATAAAAGTAATAAAAAGTAAATTAAATCATTGTAAAAGTTTGAAACCAATTTGATAGGGAGAATATACTATGTTATTTGTAGGAGTTAAGCATTGTTATTGCTTTCAATTATCTATTTGTTGTCATTGCCAATTTTGCTATTCTATTTCAACAGATTTCGTGCATACAATAAATGTGAGCATAACTTGACATGAATAAAGCAGGAAGGAATTTAGTATTATTCGTTATTTTTCTTAGTTTGGGAGGTTGTCTTTTTGTCCTATTATTCACGGTTTTTGTTACTCTCTATTACTTTGTTTGTAACTGCAAACATTTTGTGTTTTCATCTTAGCGTACACTTTGTGTGTCAGATACAACTAACAGAAAAACTAAAAACAAAGAGAGGCCTTCGTTTTCAATCTGTAAAGAGATGTAGTATACTTGCGTAACGCCAACAAATTACTTATTATAGATTATTATTCTTCCCATATTTGAATTTATTTTAAAAGTTAACACGCCTAATAAACAATATTTGAAATATAAAGGTAATACATAAAAATATTAAGAAAATTCATATTATAGGTAAACCAAATATTAAATTGAAACCATTCTTTACGTTTATGGGTGCCCAACAGCACGAAGTATAAGACAATACCTAATAAAATACCTTACATACCAAAATCATAATAACTTCATAATTCTAGATGTTAATTTTAAAAAATACATCCACGATGATATTCAGATAAATATTTATTTTCAACTTAGAAAGTTAAAACATTAAATCCTTTAATTTATACTAAGTATTATAAGAACAAGAGTTATACCTCGCTTTCAGTACAAATTTGACATTGAGCATCAAATAAATTAAGTTCATAAATTACATTTATCTCAAAATAGCAAAATGAACAAATTAAATTCTACACTTTCCATCAGATCATTCAACCCATACAAACCCAATTTTCAGAAAGAAATAGCTCTAACGATGTGGCTTATCTATTTTTACTAATTTGATTGTAGTGGATTTTTCATTAAATGGCCTCAGAGTAACTAGGTATATAAAGCTGAATCAAAATTTCATTGGTTTAGGTTTAGTAGAAGGCTGAAACAAAATCCAAAATTATCTTAAATCACAGCACCAAAATTGTTCTAAAATGAATCGAAAAATCTGTTGTCTACTAGAACCAGACGTCGACCATACAATTATAATCACAACATCTCACCAAATATACACTATCTATAGAACGTTATGGACATTGCGAATGCAGCAGAGCACATTCGATGTCAATTAACAATACATGAAAAAGATCTTCAATAGTTCAATTTAGTTATTCTCCGAAACCAGTTCAATTTTTCAAATTTTTCTGTAGGTTGACAACTATCTGTCACACCAACCAACGATTTCATTGAAGAAATTAAACCCCTTTTGTATCAATTCCCAAGTCAACCAACATCGAATTCATTATCACAGAACTAAATATTTGAAAACAATGTGTTCAACTGAATTCTCAAAATTGATCATGCCATTGTAACTGAACATCAATTAATGTAGGATCAACACTAACAGGAAAATATCTCATTCTAAGAAACTAAACGAAAAATAAAATAACCATTAGAAAATATCAATAGCAATACAACCTTAAAATCAGAACACAGAATGTTTGAAAACTTATTTCTTTTTTCCAGCCTTGGCAGCTTCGGAAGCCTTCGTCTGCAAACAAAAACACACCAGAGGTTATTCTTTTATAAAACCAAAAATGATACAACAGATAAACAGTGGTCAACAACACACAATTGTATTACCTTCTTTACACCACGAATCTTCTTAGCTCTATTCTTTCTCTCCTTCATTTGCTTCCTTGATTTCTCTATCTTAGTATCTAGTCCATTCTGCAAAAGAAGAGATTTTGTTCAAACAAAAAGAACCAGGCATAAATAACAGAGTGAAAGGATAAAATGTTAAATATCAGACAGAACAAAAGCATTCCTTACAAAATATTAAAGGATGCTAATAAAAGCATACGAGCAGTTGATTTTGCAAATACAGAACAGCAAAACACTTATAGTTGGAGAATATAATGTATATATATCTATAAAGGAACTATTAACACCCACAATACAATCTGAACAAACCATAAAATCATTTCAGTTTACAGCGGTCTTACCCAGCTAAAGAGCATTTTATGATTCTTCAGGACTAAACTTTTTTCAAATTATATTCCCTAAATTAAACTGACTCCCACCCCCACCCCCTCCAAACAAATAATGAAACAACTAATAAGGAATGTTAAAGTATAAATAATGATAATAGATATGGGTAGCCACTTAATTTATAAACAGATGAACCAATAAAATAACATTTGCACAAAATCAAGGCAGAAAGGTTCAGTTAACTGACCCTGATAAGCCTGTACTTTGGCTCATACTTCTTCGCATTGTCAACTGAATCATAGATCAAACCAAATCCAGTGGACTTGCCACCACCAAAGTGAGTTCGGAACTTGAACACAAATACAGTGTTAGGGTCCTTCACATCATACATTCTTGCCAATTTCTCCTTCAACTCAGCCTTTACGCAAGCACAACAAATTAAATAAATCAAAACGCGAGTTAACACAAATTCAAACAAATAACAGTTTAAAAATGTAACATTCGTCTACTTACGAAAAAATAAGCATCTTAAAAGACAATACCTTGGAAACATTGGCCCTCCCTGGGTGAAGGACGTCAACAACCTGAATCACATGACAAAAATATACTGATAAGACCGTAGGATTCTCTGCCATTTGGGATCATGATGTTCAAAACATATCACAACTAGAAGATTTCACATTGGCACAACTCATCTACCTATTTGATTAAATTAAATTTACATTATTCTGATGAAAACAGAAACCTAATCGGGTCACCACTGAAAAAATTGTTTTCAGAATGAAAAAATGTAAAATTGAACTGAAAAAAAAAAAACTTACGAATTGTTTTCGTGAGAGGAGCCTGTTTGTCATGAATTTTCTGGTTCGGATGGTCACTGCTTTGTCCGCCATTTTTGTTGAGCGCCGGCTATTGGAGCAACTGATATTCTCAGCTCGACGACACTGCAACGGAGGGGAAGGAGAATAATGTTTAACCCTGCCTTTTTAAAAACCCTAGTTCAGTTATCCTTTTCGCTTGGGCTGGTCCAATCTAAGCCCCTCTTTCCCGCGATTAATTTTTAGTCCACAATGTTTGGGTCCAATTCTGACCACAGGCCCATGAATATATAACGAAAACAAATATTTAACCCCCCCGTTCTATTTCTCTTTTTTGCTGCAAATAAAGATTGTAATTTTAATTTTATCCCAATATAATCAAATTTTATATTGTTTCAAAAAATACTATTGAATTTTACTTTTATTTTAATTGATCCTAAAACATTACTTTTTTTATAAATAAATACTTACAAAAATTATATTATCTTAATTAACACGTAGAAATTTTCATTTTCTTTATAAATAGTATTTCTAACATATTCGAATTAAATTATTTACATTAAATGTGAATAAATTATTAATTTTTTCTTATTTTGGTTAAAAAATATTTCATAAAAATAATAAATTTTAAAGACTAAGTAGAATAAAATTTAGGTGTTTTTACAAAGACATAAAATTTAAGGATAAATTAGAGAAAATAAAATTCAAAGTACGGAGATAAAATAATAATTAATACAAAAACTAAAGTCTAGGATATCTGTTTTAAAAATATAAAGTTTAGGAGGTTAAATATTTTATTTTAAAAAAAAATATAAAAAATATTTTAAGTACAAAATTAATACTTTTCGTTTTTATATGTGACATACCTCTGTTTTATTTATTCAAAATTATAGTGATAGTAGTCCAAATTTGAGGACCTGAGAAATAGATCACGACTTTTTCCGTTAAAAACGAGTCCGCCTAAGTTGACCCGTTTAAAAAATTAAATTATTTAGAAAACTAATTTAAATAGGAAAATTTAGTCAATAGATGTAAAATATTTTAATAATTTAGTTTCAAATTTTTATATATTTTTTATTACTTTTAGAGAAATTAATTTTATATAATAATTGTATACTTTGGCTTTTTTAAGATCAATAAAGTTTTTTAAATATATAATAAAAACTTTGAATTTGAATATATTTTTAAAAAAAAGACAAGTCGAACCAATAAGTTGACGTACCAGAGAAGGAAAACTGCAAAGCAACAAAGCTAATAAAGTTTGACATGGTCGCAAATAATTTTCATAGGAGGAAGAAGTAAACAGATAACAATTTTTTTAAAACAGAGTATAAAACAAAGCAAACAAAGTATAATTTATAATTTTGCTAAAAAAAAGTAGTTTTTAAGGTCGTTTAAGGTAAATCTTTAATCTTGTAAATTAGTCTAAATCTCTCTTCATAATTGATAAAAAAAATCATTTTAAATGATTTATACTAACTTTTTTTATATATAAAACTCATGTTTAACATTATCATAAAATTTCACGTTAAGTTGATATTTTAAAATTTACCAATTATATACTATCACATTATTCATATTATTAAAAGGAAAATAAAATATACAAAAGTATGAGGATCACACTAAATCTATGTAAAAACACACACTTTGAATAGAAACAAAACATAGAGAATTGGGTCTTCTACAGGAAACAAAATTCAAATTAATAGTATTATTTAAATTCTAACTTATTTTTAATCTCAAGATTAACTAATTTACAATGATTGTACTCCCAAAAAATATAAGAAATCTTGATAAAGAGAAAGTGATACTGGTCAAAAAAAACTCTTATAGACTTAAGAAAAGAAATAAGACGAAAACGAGAAATGTCAGTAAAATCAAAGAAATTTTTTTGGAGTCAAGTCAAAAAACACACACAGAAGAATAATTAATAAACAAATTACAAATACTCTCATTTACTTGCAAGCCTAAAGTGTTTTTTATCAAAAAAAATTCTTATAGACACTTAAGAAAAGAAATAAGACGAAAACGAGAAATGTCAGTAAAATCAAAGAAATTTTTTTGGAGTCAAGTCCAAAAAAAACACACAGAGGAATAATTAATAAACAAATTATAAATACTCTCATTTTGTTCCCTGCACAAAAAACACATAAAGCATAACACTACCACCCTCTTTTTGGACATCCTTATCAGTAGGAAGCCGATTATGCAAGACTTTTCAAAGGTTAAGGATTTAGTAAGAGGGATGGAATAAGACCGCACTAACTTCCCTCATCCACAATAAGAAGAAAAAGAAGAAGAAGAGAAATTTATCTCGCTACTTTATGAGTAAAGACCCCACAATCATCCAACATCTAGTTAGGAAGATCAGACATATCAGAGAGAACAAGATTGTTCATATGATAAATATCAGACAACCTACAAAAAACAAAATAAATGTTCCAAGCAAAACCATTCCAACCATCTACTACTTTAAATGAAAAGTGAATCCTATCTTGATAAGGACCCCTACAATCAAGGATATACATGTTTGGAGAACACCATAAATCATTCCAAAAATTAATTTGATATCCCTTCCCACAATTCAAAAAGTATTCTCCAACACAATATCATAAAAGTCATGTATGTCAAACTAAACAAAAGAGGAGTGATATGTAGGGTGTTTTAGATACTTGGTTTAGGGAACTTGACTCTCATTAAGCCAAACCGAAGCATATTATTGTATGAGAATTTGTTAGCACGATTCGTTCAATGGTAGGTGTACCAATCACACAATAACAAGTAGTAAATAATTATCGTTCTCCTAAATGACTTGAACAATACATGGAAATAATCATAATTAATAACTAATTTAGATAAAAGAATATCATTAATTGTTTTGATGTTCAAAAAAATAAAACTCTTTTTAGATTTTATCTAACACTTAAATTGCAGAATATATTAGAAATTATATGGTATGTTATTGTTAGGGTTAGACTTCCCCGAACGTCACTCTCATACATATAATCACTCAACTTCTTCCCAATTTAATGCTAAAGTCAACCAACAAGTATAATCAAACCCTAATCCTTAGTAGAAAGAACTTAAGTTTCTCCAATTTCTTGAGAACTTAATAAGAAAACACACTTTACAACAAAGAGTTTAAGTTAACTAATAATTCAACTCACATTCCTAGATATAAGATTCATTAGGTATTTTGCTTCGGTTCTAGATTACAAAAATATTTTCCTACACCTACTGACTCAAATATCAAGCTATGGATGATGAAACAACAAGAAGCATTAAGACTAAAAGCAAAATACTAACATTGAATGGAAAGACACACACACACATATATATATATATATATATAAATATAGTGGTTACATCTACCCCAACAAAAGGGGTTTAGCTCTTCAATGTCATGAAGAAACAAAAAAAAAAAAAAATGAACAATGGAGGGAGATGGATAACCAAAGAGAGGAAATGAGGACTCCAAGAAAACCCTAACAGAGCCCCTAAGTCTTCAAAATTGCTTACTTCCTTCAGAAAATTGAAAATCCCCTTTTCTTTAGAAGAAATAGAGAGAAATAAGTTAAGGATGTCATGTCAACAAAAAGTGGCACTCAACACCACATGTTACACGTTGCGTGAATCATTTAAACTAGCTTTTTGTCCAACTCATCCCACATTGGGCTCATGCACTCAGCTGCAAGTGGCACTAAGAGCAAATCACCACTAAGAGGTGACACTTAAACCTTGGTGACAATATTTTTCTCTGCCTTCATGATGTTGGACTTGATTCAAATGGCACCCAACACATTTAATCTTGTGAAAATTTCAAATTTGTCCTTTCATTTCCACTTTCACATATTATAATCTTGTTTCATTTGATACAAGGGCCTCATATTCAATTGTTAGACAAAATTAATGGGTTTAATGATATAATAAGATTATGTAACCAAAATCCAAATACTTAAAAAAAATATTAAAAAAATTTCTATGTAAGTTAAAAACTAAAGAAAATAACTAAATATAATGGAAGAATGGAGGGATGCGAGATACTTACAAGTTAGAATGGAAGAATGTGCACAGGAGAAAAACACATAGAGAGAAGAATCATAAATTGAACGCACGCAGAGAATAACCCTAAATTTAACGCGTAGGAGAACGGGAGATGAAGAACTATAGGCAGAGGAGAACAGGAGATGAAGCCGCACACAGGAGAATAAGAGATGAAGAACGCGCACAGGAGAACTAGGAGACCGCGCAGGAGAAGGAGAGAATGAAGAACGTGCACACAATTTTATTTATTTTGTTTTATTTGGCACAATGTCTTTTTTTTAAAAAAATCACATTAAATAGGATAGTGTCCCTTAAGCTGACATAAATGTGGACTGCAACATTGTGTAAGTTTTGGGGACACTAATTCAAATAAAATATAATTTATTAATTTAATTCTTAAATTTTGAAAAATTGTAGTGTATGCTAAACCTACACTTAATATTTATTTTTTATTTTGATAAATACATAGTTTGTGTCCCTTCTAGGGATACTACCTTATCATTATATAAATATATATTTTTATGATTTTAGTGTGGGTTAACGTTTTTTGGCTCACACTATAATTAATATTTACTTTTGTGTCTCAATTGTGTAGGGTTTGGGGATGCTAATAATGTCCTTTACTTCACCGCTACTTTTTTTTGTAGCTAATTCCAACTTTTCTTGTAGTGCATGGTAGTTTTGTGAAGATCAACATAATAGGTGATGTGAACCTACAGTGCGATACTTGATATGTATTGTTGGATTAGGTCTTCATCAAAGAGCAAAAATTTAGTATTAGTTTCATCACATTCTTATGACAACTTCAAAGTTAGTTTCTTGAGCATAAAAGGAAGGTCTGACGTTGTCTTTGGTATACTCAAACTCTTTGTTTGAGTGGTAAGACATGGCATTGTTCCAGTAAGTCTTTCCACCTCACTTAATGTCCTGATGAATCGTTGTTTATTGAATATATTTGTCTAATCATATGTGGGTTGTTTGAAGGTAGGTTTCAGTGGTGGTGGTTTAAGACGTTTGATGGGCAACTTACATTTTACAGGTCTTAGGTCTAAATGGGGTAGATGCGGTGGAATTCGGGCAGGGTTTCAAAATAATGTAGTTTTTGGGGTCTAAAGTCTTACTATTTAATTCAAATTTGAATAACGTAACGAAGATCATATGCTACGTGATAAGTGTCATATTTTAGTGAAATTTCATATTAAAATATAGATACTTATGGATATTTATTGATAAAATAACTATAATTTAACCCATAATTTATAATTTTAAACTTTTTTTTTATATATTTTGTGATTATAATATGAATAAGAACAATTTATTCCCAAATTTGTGTTAATTTCATGACGCTAGGAAAAAATGGAGATGAAAGGACAAAAACAGAATATGCAAGATAAAAAGAAAAGGTTGGAACGCTCCAACACTCGCTCAAACTCGCCTAAGTCAGAAGCCTCCCAAGGGATCTCGCCTAAGAGAGCCCAATCTCACCATGGCGCGATCATTCCAGTGATGTTGGGTTTATTTTCGTCCAACTCACCCAAGCGAGCCCAATCACGGCCCAGACGAGAAGTCACTTAGCCAAAGCCCAACTAGGTTAAATATGAGGCGTGAGACACAACCCTAGTCATTCATTGGGAGAATAAGAGGTGATAGAAAACCTTAGAGGAGGAAGTCGTCATGGAGAAACATCATATATCTTCTTTTCTTGCTTTCCATGCTTGTAATGGCTAACATGAGTGACTAATTATACCTTTTGGGATCGAGAGTAATATGCTCAAACTCTTATGTATTTAGGTGATATTTAAATATAATTTTTTTTTCTTCGATTTATGATTGGTATTGTCATTTTATTCATAAATCTAGTTTACCAGAATTTTGATCCTTAGATTGATTAACATATTTGAATGCTAGGAATAAATTTAAAATGTTAATTGTTTTCAACATCTAATCGTAATGATAAAGAGTTTTTATAAATATGCAAGGAATCAATACTCTTTTAATAATTTTACATGTGAGAAATTCATATAAATAAATTTTATATGGGCATCAATATCAATCAAATGATAGAATATTATTATGCTTTTCAAAATACAAAAGAGTAAGAAAGATGAACTTCAATCCCAATTTTCTCAATTGAATCAACAACTCTTTACTTTAGTTTTATTTAATTTTCATGCAAACCATTGTAAATATCAAATTATTGTACATATTCTTATACTTATGAAATGTTACTATTAGGATTTTAAACAAATGTTCCTTATGGGTTTGATATCCATCTTAGAGACAAATTATTACTTCTTACTTAATACACTTGTCGTATAAAAGACTCATCAATATGCTCTATAAATGAATTTTATATGGGCATCAATATCAATCAAATGATAGAATATTACTATGTTTTTCAAAATACAAAAGAGTAAGAAAGATGAACTTCAATCTCAATTTTCTCAATTAAATCAACAACTCTTTACTTTGCTTTTATTTAGTTTTCATGCAAACCATTGTAAATATCAAATCAAATCAAATTATTGTACATATTCTTATACTTCTTACATGTTACTATTAGGATTTTAAATAAATGTTCCTTATGGGTTTGATATCCATCTTAGAGACAAATTATTACTTGTGACTCAGTACACTTGTCGTATAAAAGACTCATCAATATGCTCTTTTATCAAGTGCTTCCTTAAGAAATCATTATCACTATTCAATAAATCCACATTAGTATAATGCATGTGTGTTAACATGTTAACCAAAGCATGAAACTGAAAACAACCGAATGATCGTTACCTTGAGTTCGTAAATGGGAGATCCCATTATGGACGCTAATTTGTTTTTCCCTTGACCCAACCCAAAATAAAATTCGATTCCTTTTACTTTTAATGATATTGCATTTTATAGATGATTTAGGCCTTAAATGAAATATGGAAAATTTATGTAACAATCAAATAGATTGACTATAATTCGAGAGTTAGTGACAAATTTTAGCAAGAATCTCCGTATTAGTGGATTGTTATTTTACGAATATAGTTGAGATTGAGTGAATTTTACCAAAACTTAGCTGTTTGAGCTATTGAATCTCCCATGATCTCTTCGATCTGATCTTGTCCACGGGAATGAGTTAAATCCGAGTTTCATTTTCACACGGATTTCTTTCGTACGTATGGATAGTCATGAACCTTCCCACATTCCAACTAGTCCCAGTACGACACAGTTGTTATCAATTGTTTCATTTCTGTGTCTAACATGTTGTGTTGTACCAGGGAGAGGAGTGAAAGGTCGAGGGAGAGATATGATAGACGAAGGTTGGATGTTGCATTGTTGTGGAGGTGGGAATCTATTTAAGGGTTACACTTGACGTTTTCCTTAGGCTGTGTTTGGTTCGGGACGAAGAAATGAAAGAATTTACTGCTTTCGAAGAAAGCACAAATATTAATACACATAAAGACAAAAGTACATGAAAATAAAAAAAATAAAAAATTTGTTCAAAACTTTATTCGCTGGATTGCGAAGGAAGTTGCAATTCACTAAATAATATATATTTTTTAATTGTAATTTACTTTCTTAACCTTTTCATTTTACATTTAAATTATTATTCTTTTTATTTAAAATAAAATTATAATTTAAATATAAAATA